>Ga0209633_10000119_pt1 | contig 91210 bp, 94 predicted proteins | sample Cruoilmetagenom1_FD_187290 | JGI IMG/M metagenome (GOLD analysis project Ga0209633, IMG submission 187290) | Oil polluted marine microbial communities from Coal Oil Point, Santa Barbara, California, USA - Sample 1 (SPAdes) (version 2) | ecosystem: Environmental > Aquatic > Marine > Oil seeps ... | reverse complement strand
GCTCATCAAAACCGCGGACCGCCTCGCCCTCGCAGGCTTCTGGAACGCCTTCAACATCACCGAAGACGCAATCACCGGGAACACTCCCGCAGCCACTTTCGCCCGCGGCGCACACGGCCTCTGGCTCCACCGCAACGGCACTCTCGAAGATGCCCAGGCATGCCTCGCCAAAGCCGCACGCAACCCTCTCCTCCCGCAAAATGCACGCGACCTTCTCAGCCTCCACAATGCCTCCATTCTTCGCCTCACCGCAGGATGGGACATCGCGCAAAACGAGTTCGCGACCATCGCGACACAAGAGGGCTCCCTCAGCGTGCAAGTCCGATTCTGGAATGCAGTCTCCAGTCTCGCGCAAAATAAGTTCCGCACCGGCCTTGACATGCTGCCCACTCCCGACGAACTCCCCGACATCGCCAGGAGGTACTTCCTTAATATCGGATGGACCCATACAAAGTGCGCACAAGTCGACAACGCCATTGCAGCACAGAAAAAAACGCTCCAGCGTGCTCGCAATATCAGCTCTGTCGTTGCAAAAGGAGAAGCCCTCGCAATTCTCGCGTGGGGCGAGGCCTGGACTGACCCTGACGCCGCGAAAACCCACGCCCAAGAAGCGATCCGCCTCACCCAACAAACCGGAAATCTTTTCGATCAACAAGACGCCCTTGTGGCCCTCGCCATTGCCACGGCAGGTACCGTCCCCAACGAAGAATTCCATGCTGCACTGCAAGAAGCCCAAGACCTTGCCTACCAAACCGGCAACCGAAGAGGCACACTCTTCGCGCACCTTGCCCGCGCCTGGCATGCTGCCATCAAAAACGACAACCAAACCCTCGCACGCTGCATCGAGGAGATCGATTGCCTCGTCATGGCGCTCAACTCTGAACAAAACTGGGCCGACATCGCCCGTGCCTGGCTGCCTGGTCAAACACGCGAAACCACCGAGCTTGCCGCCCGCTGGGAATGGCTCGACAGCCCCGAGGACACGATGCGCCGTTGGCGACAGCTTCTCGACAACCGCAAAGCGCTTGCCGGTTAGAACTCTCGCCTCACGCACGAGGAAAACGGTACTTCGGGTTGCAGTGGAGGACGCGGGTATTGGGGAGTTCCGGCTGCGTTGTCCGGCCTGGAGAAGTTCTCGGGCCGGCTCATTTCGCGGGATCAGGGAATCTCGAACGCGGGGGTCGTTTCAGGCGTTTGAGAAGGCTTCCCCGAAACAAAAGATGTCTCTGGAACCAGGCCCTACAGCCCTCCCATTTTGAAAGGTTGTCCTAGGAAATTTGCCCGTTCTCCGGAAAGGTGACATCAGAGAAGGTCAAACGAATGATCTCATCCTTATCTGCACATGCCACGACGACAAAGTGGGCGGAGGCATCAAGGCCACGCGGGTCTGCACAGCCGTCGAGGGCAGTGCGTGCAATAACTGCTTCATTTCCACGGGGATCAATCGCCAGCAGCTCACTACTTTGGCCATCATTCCTTTTGGAAGTCACCCAGACATGGTCCTGTGCAAGCAGAAGATCAAAAGGCTTGCCTTCTATATCGTAAAACTGAAAATTTCGGGACTTCGACACGTCCCCGTCTGTCTGGTTTTGACTGCGAAACAATTCAAAAAGCAGTCCATTATCTGTATTTACCGCCCACACCTTGTCTTCGGCACTATCGATCGCGATACCCCGCAGCGTTCCCTTTCCATCAGGACGGCCTGCATCATTGGTACCCTGCAAATTCCACGGAGCCGACCCCTCTCCCAACACATTTACCAGGGCATAGTCGTCGCTACTCCCTACCCAAACATCATCGCCTTTTGCGTCAATAGAAATCGCCTGATACGGCCCAACAGGAAAAACCTTCAGGTCTTTTGTCCCAGGTTGGTACCGAACGACAGATCCTTTCTTTTTTTCTTTTTCGCCTTGGACGACAATCCAAAGGTTCTCTCCTGCGACCACCAGCTCATTCGGGCCCTTGACACCAAGGGCGACAGGCTCACCTGCCTCATTGCTGTCCTTGTTAATTTTCTGGACGGTATTGTCAGCATAATTCGCGACCCATACTCCGTCATCTGCCACGGCAAGACCTACCGGGCCACTTCCGACCTTGATTGCCTGCAAGAGGCCCATGGTTTCCGGATCGAGGCGGCGAACCGTATCGTTTCCAAATTCACTTACCCACAAAGACCCGTGAGCAAAGACAACTCGGACAGGGAAAGCTCCCTCAACCAGAGGAAAAACCTCTTGCGTCGCGGCATCGAGTGCACAGTTCATCCCGGAACAGTCATCCTTGTTGCTGAGAATCTGCCCAAAAATCAACACAAGCAAAATGGCACCAGCAACATACAGCCAAGGCTTTTTACGGAAAGGCGTTTTGCGGGGAGTTTCTCCCGCAACAAATTCGGAATCTTCGAATCCTTGCTGTTCCGGAGTTGACACGGGCATTCGCCAGGGTTTCTCCTGCTCTTCTTGCGCGGGAGAAAAACCAACACCCTCAGGGGGGTAGCCAGAAGAAGAATCGAACGAACGAGCGGGGCTTTGTGAGCTGATTTGTGGGCTGCGAGGACGAGGAAACCCTCGTAGACCCTCCGGGCCTGGGGACTTCTGCTGCCCAGGAAAACCGGGAAAAGTGGCATCCGGCGCTTTTGGGCCTCTCCTGTCAGGAGCAGGGGGCACCTCTGCTGGGTAGAAAGTAGGAGCGGCGGATGTCACAGGAAGATTTGGATTTGTGTAGCGCTCTGGCCCCCAAGTGACTGTTGCAGTATTAAAAGCAAGCGTCTGGCGTACTTTGAATATGTCATCGACGACGGTGGCTTCTTCTTCTTCTTCATAAGGAGGAAGCGTCGGATTTGCATGGTCAGGCTGTGTGACCATTTTTGGGGCAGAGGACGGCACCGGAGGCCCCGAAGAGGCGGTGTGTCGACTCTTTTGTGGAGCATCCTCAACATGGTGGGGACTGTCATCAAGCACTTCGCGCGGCTGCGTGACACGCTTGGCGCCCTTACGATCCGCAATCAGGGCCGCTCCCAAAGAGACAGAGTGTTTGGGATGCGTGTCGAGCCCGATAGGACGTCCCAGCTCAGCGACGATACGTTGTCCAACGAGAGGAATACGCGACGATCCCCCCACAAGTAGGATGCGGTCGATCTCGTCGAATGAAACTCCGGACTTCTCGATAGCCGCCCGCAACATGTCCAAAGAGTCGGTGACCGGAGGACCAATCATCGCCTCAAACTCAGCTCGCGTGATACGCACTTCTGTCTGCACAGTTGGCAAGAAGACTGGAATTGTCGCGGCAGTCTCTGACGATAGTGCCTCTTTTGCCCGGACACATTCACCACGTAGGCGAACAACCGCCGACAAATGCATGGGATTTTCTGCATCAAGCTTGGCGAAATCCTCTTCGATCAGGCTCGTCACATAATGGTACACAGCTTCATCGAAATCGATGCCGCCGAGACGGTCCAACCCTCCTGGCGTACCGAGAATCTCAAAATCGTCGCCCGTTTTCCGCAGCACAGTGGCATCGAAAGTGCCTCCCCCCAGGTCGTACACTGCCACAACAGAGCCGGGATCAATCCTCTCGTTCGAGGCATAATGAATAGCTGCGGCTTCCGGTTCCGTCAGCATCACTACATGTTCAAACTTCGCAAGCTGCACTACTTGTTGGAGAAGGTCGAGCTTATAGTCTCCCCAGTTTGCCGGATGAGTGACTGCCAGCATCGAAGGAGGGCTTCCCTCCCGTTCGGTCACAAGCGCAAGCACAAAAGACAGCATTGCTGCCAAAAAACGTTCTGCCGCAAAAGGACTTCCCCCCACAACAAGCGGTACCGGATCACCCAAACGACGTTTGAACTCACGTGCCACCCGCTCTGGCTCGGTAAGAGCACGGCGTTCTGCAGCCTCTCCTGCAATAACCTGCCCATCAGGGGAGACATAGACCACGGAGGGAATCGCCGCAGTCGCGTTCCCAAGCATCACAACCCGAGCATCCAGACCCTCATGAACAAGAGCTGCGGCCGTGAAAGTGGTCCCTAAATCAACTCCGAGCGAATAATTTGTCACCTTGTTTGCCTTGCTGCCGCTGCATCTCGGATCCAGCCTTCTGCTCTCACAGGGATATACAACATCTAACAACATACTCTCAGTAAGGAAAGAGAAAAACGCCCACAGAGGCGACCCTCTCCAGAGAGAACCCCCGATTACCGAGAATATTCTCCCGCCCACAGGTGGTATCACTTTTACTCAACAACAGTATCGGACTGGAAAAAATCCGTACAGGAGTAGCTCCTCCGAGAAAAAGCGTGCGACCACCACAAAAGCACTCGGTCAATCAGTCACAACAGAGCGCTGCGGAACACGGAGGTTCAAAAATACAGTAGCGATCCATACGAGAGTAGCACCGACAACATGCACTCCTACGAGAAGAGGGGGAAGTTCCATCGCATATTGAGCGTACCCCACTGCCATCTGAAAAACCACTGCTCCTCCGAGCCAAAAAAGAGAAGAACGCACGCCCACTATGACGGGATCTTTCCCTTTTCTCACGATCCAGGCCAGAAGCAAGAGCACCCCTGTCAAAACCCAAGCCGCCAGACTGTGGATCCGCGTGACATCCCGCAACACATAGCCAAGCCGGTCAGCAAGCTCATCCCCTGCATGCGGCCCTGACCCTGTCACCATTGTGCCGAGGACGAGAAGGATACTCGCGAGCAGAAAAATCAAACGAACCAGTGTCCACACCAGTACAGCCTGACGTGAAGAAGAACTACGAAACCCCTGCAAAGGCGCAGGACCATGCGTAAACCGCGTTTCTCTCCCGTCTGAGTTGCCTTCCGTTTCATCTACCTCTGTACCGGCAAGAGGAATATCGAGACGATGCGACTGAAAAAGAAGGACAACTGCACACCACACGAGAAGAATGGATGCCAAAAAATGCACAATCACAGAAATCGGATCAAGTTCCAAAATCACCACAAGTGCCCCGACCACAATCTGCACAAGAATCCCGCCCACGAGACCGATCGAAAGCCAGAACAGATCCCTCCGACCCGGTACTCGTACCAAGGCACCTAAGGTCGCCACTATTACCCCAAGCGATACAAGCCCAGTAAGAGCACGGTTTCCGGATTCAATCGCAGCATGGTAACTCGAAGGATCCAGAACTTTCATTCCCTCGCAGGTCGGCCAATCAGGACACCCCAATCCTGATCCTGTAAGACGAACAGCAGCTCCCGTCACAATGATCAGAGACACCAGAACAAGATTAACCAGACAAATCTTTTGATACGCCTCCGGCGACAAATGTCGCCGGTTCAGAAAAATGCCAGAGCGAAAAGACGCAAGAGGAGGGGTATTGGGCGAGAAACCAGGGGGATTCGTCATCTCGAATCATCGCCTCTCAAAACGGCCAGAAAACAGAAAAAGCAAGCACTCCTTCTGAAACACTGCGTCCAAGAACTTTCCGGACAGAAGAAGCTCTCCAAGTTTCCCAAAAAATATGGTTATCACAAAAGCAGAAGGTCAAGTCTCTTCCCCAACCTGCCGATTTCCTGGGAAGCTGCCGATCATGCAAGCAGAAAACAGGAAATTCGACCTGTTCGTTGCCACATTTTTCGGCAGATCTCTGGTAAAAGATCGGGAAACGGAGCGCTGCAGGTGGAGCCGGTCAAAGTCGTGGTCACCGGACCGTTCGGCGCGGGCAAAACAACTTTTATCCAGACGATCTCCGAAATAGCAACATTATCAACAGAAGCCCAGATCACCGATGGCACTTCCTTCGGGAGCAAAAACCAGACCACCGTCGGAATCGATTACGGTCGCATCACTCTTGATGAGGAGCTCGTTCTCTACCTTTTTGGTACCCCCGGACAAGACCGCTTCGACTTTATGTGGGATGTGTGCAGCCGAGGCATGCTCGGATTCATTCTCCTGATGGACTGCACCCGTCCAGAAATGCATAAAAACGCCCTGAAAATCTACCGGTATTTCACCAACCGGGCCCCAACACCTTCGCTCATCTGCGCGAATAAATGGACCGATCCCGAAATGGACTTCCCCCTCATTCGTTCCGCTCTCGAACTCTCCCACAATCACCCCATTTTAAAAGTCAATGCCCTTGACCGCACGAGCATCAAAGATGTGCTTCTCGCCTTTCTGCGACAGGTACTGCGAGAAATCGAGCGTGAGCACCGAGTCGTACGCGCCTCCCTCTAAACAGCCAATCAAGCGGCAACGACAATCAAGCCGAAATTTCAAAAACCAGCATCAGAAACGCAATAGTACTCTTTCCACCAGAGAAGTACTCCAAACCTCATCCCGGCCTCTCCATCCGGCATTCCCACAATCACACCAATGACAGAAAGCTCGTTGTATCAGCTTTATCTTCTCTCATTTCCCAGAAAACACTCTACTGAGCGCGCACCTTCCCGCTTTGTCGCCAGAAAACAAAGGAGCAGATGGACATGGGGGTCCACATTCAACTGCATGACAGGATGGGGCTTCTGCCAAACTCCAGCTGATCGGCAAAACTTCATCCGAGGGGACACATCGCGGGGGACACATCGCGCACACAGCCTGAACGCGCCGGACCACACGCCCTCGTTCTCGCCGAAGCTGCCCGTCTAGGCTGCGCGATGCGGGCAGAAGCCAAGAAAAAAGGATCTTCCATGCGTCTTTACCTCATCCGGCATGCACAGTCCATCTGGAACGAAGAGAAACGCTGGCAGGGGATCGCTGACATACCTCTCCATGAAAAAGGACAAGCACAAGCTTGCCGCCTCAGTCAAAGATTTCACGACATTCCACTCGATACCATCATCAGTAGTGATCTCGAAAGAGCGACAGCGACCGCCACATTTATCTTGGGAAAGAATGGGGCAAACAAAGACACACCAGCAGACAACGCAGATTTGCAGCTCATCACCGATCCCATTTTCCGCGAAATAGACGTGGGGACCTGGTCAGGACTCACGAGAAAAGAAATCGCAGAGACCCATCCCGAGCAGTGGAAAACCTATACTGCGGGCCAAGATTTACGAAAAGGCGGGGGGGAGTCAACAAAGATGGTGTACGACCGTACAAAAAAAGCGCTTCACAAACTTCGCGAAATGCGAGAAAAAACAGGCTGGGAGACTGCCGCCCTTGTGAGCCATGGTGGTTTCCTGCGTCTCTTCGTCATGGCGCTGCTCGACATTCCCCTTCCCCCCCTGATGGACTTTCCCATTGTCGTGCCGGACCACGCTTCGCTCTCAGAAGTGATTTTGGGCAGACAGGGCGGGCGACTTATTACCTACAACGACACCGCGCACCTCAACATATCTCACTGAGAACACGTGTTCCACATACCGTACAAAGAACTTCAAACACACAAAAAACCGCGAGAAAAACCTCAGTAACACACAAAAAAAGAAGATTCTTCTGAGGCCCAAGAACAAAACCACCGGGCCTTCCGCAGAAAAGTTTTTGTGGGCAGTCCCGGGACTGCCCACAAAAACTTGAAGGATTATTCAGGCAACAAGTATTGATCGTACTCAGGACGATACTGCCACCAGCTCCAGTTTGGGTTGGAAGCATTGTCTGCAGGGAGCGCAACATGCGCCATCATCCCTTTGTAACGACCATAAAGGGCACTGTTCTTCTCGTTGTGCGCTTCTTGCAACAAGCGGTGGCCTTGCCAAAGACGAGCAGACTCTTTCACTGTCAAAAGGGAATGCTTGCTATTCGACGCGCACTCTCCCAAAACAAAAGGGCGTTTTAGGCCGGAAGGAGCAGCAGCGTCCCACCGCCCAAGTCGTTCTTCCACGTGTTGCACAAGCTCATGTGCAGACCGATCTCCACCGGTATACCGATGCAGGTCAATCGTGGAAACTGTGGGAAGAGCCGCCGTAGAGGCAATCCAATGATCGCCATACACTCCTGAGCTCGTGAAAGACGCCCCAGGCAAAGCAGTATGCAGAGCCTCCCACTTTTCTCCTGTGCCTCCAGACCACCAAGACCATTCAAGAGGATTAACGCGCCAGGGTTGAGCATGATTGGAAGTGTCACGCTTCATGCCCTGCAAGCCGGCTTTGAGGCGGGCATCCGCTTCATTCCACGCCCCCCACTCGACATCGGTCACCCCCATTTGCGTGAGTTTGTTCTGCAAAGAAGTAAGAAACACTCCGTAACTTTGCTCGATGTCCACAGGAAAATTCTCCTGCACGGCAGGTTTCGCCCATTGGGTCCCAGGTTGTTGCCCCTGGAAAGAAATCCCAAAACCCGCCCACATAGGATCTTTCACCCATATCTGAATAATCAACTTGATCGGTTCAGGGTGCTGGGGCGAGGCTGCGAGAAGAGCGAAAAACTCCTCAAACGTCTCCCAATTCGGAGGCGACGGAATGATGGGGCCACCCGGTCGCTGCAGGTGTATACGATCCCATTCCAGAATCCAGCGCAATGCCATCGGCCTATTTACCCGCAATCCCTCAAGATAACCGGCCTCAAGCGGCGTATGCGTATAAAAGTTACAGCCCACATAAGGCTTCTTCCCCAGAAGAGGAGCAGAAGACGCCTGCGGGGCTACTGCTCGATACCCTTGCGGAGAAGTTTGCGGGCCGACTCCCCCGACACTCGCAACGTCTTCACTTGCACGCCCTTGCGAAAAAGCCAAGGCACGCGCCGCACCTCCGCCGAGGAGGAGCGTACCAAAAGAGAAACCCACTACATTCTGCAAAAGCAAACGACGCGACGAACCATCAGGCGATTTCGCTTCTACAGGGGAATCCCCACCAGACATCTCCGAATTTTCTTCCAACAACATAAAACCTCTCCACAATTTATAAATACTCAGATACCCCACACCAGTTTCTACCTTCGAGAAAAGAAGTGCTTCTCCTTTCCCAAAAAGGAACAATACCCACGATAAACTCAAAAAACCCAATAGGAGAAAATAGGCGTTATCTCAAAACAGTCCACACCTGGAGAAAACGAATATACAGGAAGAATACCGGGTTCTTCATTCCCATTCAATCGTGCCCGGAGGTTTCGACGTAATGTCATACAACACACGATTCACCCCTGGAACCTCATTACAAATACGAGTCGACATTTTGTCAAGCAAGTCGTAAGAAAGACGGGCCCAGTCCGCAGTCATGGCATCATCAGAAACCACTGCCCGCACAATCACAGGGTAGCCATAGCTCCGTCCATCTCCCTGCACTCCCACTGAACGCGTCGCAGCCAGAACGGCAAAGCTCTGCCACACTTCCCGTTCCAAACCCGCCTTGTCTATCTCCTCACGCACAATCACGTCAGCAGCGCGCACCATCACAATCCGGTCACGCGTCACCTCACCAGGAATACGCACGGCAAGCCCCGGACCAGGAAAAGGCTGGCGCCACACAATCTCATCAGGAAGACCCAGCTCAGTTCCAATACGCCGCACTTCGTCCTTGAACAACATGCGCAGAGGTTCCACAAGCTCGACATCCATCGACTCAGGCAAACCACCCACATTATGGTGGCTTTTGATCTTGGCCGCTCCTCGTGGTCCTGATTCAATCACATCAGGGTACAGAGTTCCTTGTACAAGATATTGCGCTCCCCGATAATCCAAGGCAACTTCTTCAAAAACCCGTATAAAAGTCTCGCCGATAATTTGGCGTTTCTTTTCCGGGTCCGACACGCCGGCCAAAAGGTCGAGAAACCTCTCCCGCGCGTCCACATGCACAAGGTCAATTTCGAGATTGCGGGAAAAAGTCTCGATAACCTGCTCCGTTTCACCCTGACGAAGCAAACCATGATCCACAAAGACGCACGTAAGACGATCTCCAATTGCCTTGTGCACAAGGGCTGCTGCGACAGCGGAATCAACCCCTCCTGACAAAGCGCAAAGCACGTCTCCTTCTTCCCCCACCTGTGCCCGTACCGCAGAAATCTGTTCTTCCACGATCGAAATAGGAGTCCAGTTCGGTCGACAGTCCGCAATATCAAAAAGAAATCGATGCAGAATTTCTTGTCCCCGGTCAGTATGCACGACTTCAGGATGAAACTGCACCGAATACAAAGCCCGCGTGACATCTGCCATAGAGGCCACAAGAGAGCCCTCAGTCGAGGCGAGCGCCACGAAGCCCTCAGGGAGCACGGTCACTGAGTCCTGATGACTCATCCAGACATCAAATTGCACCGGCAAACCACTAAAAAGCGCAGACGTCCCAGCTCCCACCTCAAGTTTAGTACGTCCATATTCCCTTCCTCCGCTTTCTGTAACATACCCACCAAGCATCTGGGCAAGAAGCTGATGACCGTAGCAAATCCCCAGCACAGGAAGGCCGAGATCAAGAAGAGCGGGATCCACAAGCGGCGCGCCAGGGACATGCACAGAAGCCGGCCCTCCCGAGAAAATTATTGCCTTCGGGGCCTTCGTAAGCACTTCAGCGGGAGTCACATCTGCCGGAACAATTTCAGAACAGACACGCGCCTCTCGAATTCGACGGGCAATCAGCTGTGCATATTGGGCACCAAAATCCACCACAAGAACCGTGTCATGTTCAGGCTGTTGTATGGCATGGGGCACAAAGTGAATTTCTTCTCCCGCCATCAGCCCATCCCGATACCCTGCGCCCTTTGCAAGGCTTTTCCCTCAGTCCGAAGCGAGGGTGCGACCATAACCTCTGCTTTTTGGAACTCCTTCAACGTCTCATACCCACATGTCGCCATAGAAGTTCGCAAAGCCCCGAAGAGATTCAATCGCCCATCATTTTCTTTTGCGGGACCCATGAGGATCTCTCGCAAGGAACCAATCTGGCGAGTCTGTACCCGCGCCCCACGAGGAAGATCCTTATGAAAAGTCGCCATACCCCAGTGATATCCGCGCCCTGGTGCCTCATTCGCAGCGGCCAAAGGGGAACCAATCATGACCGCATCCGCACCACACGCAATAGCTTTGGCAATGTCTCCCCCCGTACTCATGCCCCCATCCGCAATCACATGCACATAACGACCTGTCTCGTCGAGATGGCGCATCCGCGCTCCCGCGGCATCTGCCAAGGCAGTTGCCTGGGGAACTCCGATACCCAACACTCCTCGGCTCGTACAAGCGGCACCTGGTCCCACCCCGACAAGCACACCCACAGCCCCAGTCCTCATCAGGTGAAGAGCTGTTGTGTAAGAGGCACACCCACCCACGATAACGGGAAGGTCATACTCTCGAATGAAAGTCTTCAGATTCAAGGGCTCGCCCGCATGCGTGACATGCTCAGCAGAAACAACCGTCCCCTGAATAACCAAAAGATCGAGACCAGATTCCAGCACAATCTGAGAGTAGCTCTGCACTCGTTGAGGAGTGAGGGAGCCGGCAGCAACAACACCAGCCTCTTTGATCGCCCGCACACGCTTGGCAATCAAGTCCCCTCGCACTGGACTTTGATACAGCTCTTGCAACCGTAAAGTGGCCTTTTCTGTCGGGACAGCCGAAATCTCGGCATACACCTCTTCCGTGTCCTCATAACGCGTCCAAATCCCCTCCAGATTCAGAACTGCGCATCCTCCCAAACGGCCAATTTCCACAGCAGTCTGCGGAGACACAACTCCATCCATCGCGGACGCCAGAAGAGGAAAATCAAACTTATACGCGTCAATTTCCCACGATATGTCAACCTCTTCAGGGTCCCGTGTCCGCCGGCTAGGGACAATCGCTATATCGTCAAGACTGTACGCACGACGACCGCTCTTCCCAATTCCAATCTCAATATCCACGCCGCGCTCTCCTCTGCGCTCACAGACAAAACACCGTACAGGGGCCACCGCGCGCAAGCACGGTATTCCGCCCGACGCTAACACAAGCCAAACAAGAACATCCGTTCATCGCGCCTCATCTCAGAAAAAAGACCGAAGGACAACACAAAGAAAAGTAAAAAATACCTTTTTTCGCAAATGCTCAGGTGGCGATGTCCTCTTCCGTTGTTCCTTCTGTCACCACAACACGCTCAGCAAAAGACTCCAACCGCTCCACAACAGTCCTGTCCACACTCGGTGTATATCGCATCATCGAACGCTTCAATTCCACGTACACATCAGCCTCTTCTCCGCACATCTCGCACACATCAAGATGAACTGCGACTTGGCGCGCAATCGCCTCATCCAATTCACCATCGAGATAGGCCTGCAAAGCCAGCAAGACTCCTTTACAAGAAGAAGTGTCAATCTTGTCGAACACAAAGCGAGATTTCCGGAACATCGTCATTCCTCCCGGCGAACGTGTGACGGGCCATCGGACGCTTCGCCAGTCTGTAACGAAGACGTTTCAGCTGCCGTAGCGATTGCTGTTCCGGGAACAACAATCCCACCCTTCACAAGTTCCTTTCGCATTTTTGTTCGAGCACGATGCACACGACTCATCACAGTGCCAAGAGGAACTCCAAGCAGATCTGCGGTCTCTTGATATGTAAACCCCTCAATATCAACAAGGTGCAAAACCTGACGGAAACGCTCTGGTAACGCATCAAACAATGTGGCTACAGAGGCATCAAACTGCAGGTCAACCACACTTTCTTCGACACTCAAACTGCCGTCTGCAGTATCCGCCAGTTTCCCAAGTTCCCGGTCAGGATCACGCAAAAGCTCAGGACGGCGTTTTCTGTTCCTGTTGATATGCGTGTTCCGCAAAATCGTAAACAACCAGGCACGTGGATAGCGTCCATCAAAGGTATCAATTGCCCGATATGCACGAATCAGCGTATCCTGTACAAGATCTTCCGCGTCATGTTGACGCCGTGTGATCGTTTTTGCCACACGATACAAGACATCAATTTCAGGCAGCACCCAGCGCCGGAATTTCTCTTCCGAACTCTCAGAAGAATCTCCTGCATCATTTGGAACATCGGAATCGACGGGGTCAGTGCTCACGCTAATGACAACCTGACTACAGCACCTATCTGCTTTACCGAAATTCTACGAAAAATAAACACTGCCCATCCGCATCACTTTTCCACGTCCTATCGCAAGAAAAAGAAACAGCCCTCCACACATACAGTAGAAAGCACCCTACTTGAAAAAACACTCAAGTCGAAAAGTCGAAAACAAGATCCAAAAAACGCCGGAGAATAGCGGCAGTCATCCCCCAGATCACATCCCCATCAGGATCTCCGGCTACATGCTCGCCAAGAGAAAAAAAGGACATCTCACGCTGTTTTCCCTCGACCTCCCATACCTCACCATGATACGAAAGAGGATCTGTCAAATCAGATAACGGAACCCGTAAAATACCCGCGATCTCCGCTTCTTGGCGGACGAGGCCGTCAAGAGAAGACACCCAGCCAACCCAAGGCGTCACCAAAACCCGCGAGGTCATAGTGGCCCGGCGCGGGAAAGGACACAGAATTTCCACCAAACTTGGATCCAGACCGATTTCTTCTCGCGCTTCCCGTAAAGCCGTCCCAGCTAAATCGCGGTCTTGCGCATCCCGCATTCCGCCAGGGAAAGCGAGATCACCAGGATGCGTAGGCGCAGTATCGGGACGCTTCACAAAGACAAGCTCAACGCCGTGTGGGCCATCATGCACAGGTATTAATACCGCAGCCTCGCGACTCTCGACATGACCGGCAAGGCCCGTCGTCACACTGTCCTCTGCTGCAACATCTGCTTCAAAGCGTGCACGCAAAAAAGAGGCATCCAAGCCGGGAATCTCACGCAACACACGTGCTCGATACTCAACGCGCGCCCAGTCAGGCAGAGAAGCAGAAGGCGAAGTCACAGAAGGACGAAAAAGAAACCGTCCTTGCATTTTCGTCACTGTCCGGACTCCTCCTGCCTGACAGACAAATGAGCAGCTCTACCCGTCACTTGCCTGTCACTCCTCTTGGCACTCAGCCTACAACGAGGGTCACAACCTCATGCGCTGTCGGACAACTTCGCCAAAAGTTGTTCATGCAGGGAAGCCGAACACGCAGCAGCAACAGGAATCCGTGCCTTCAGATCAGTATCGTAAGACAGCGGGGCTCCAGAGGTGTCGGTTATAACTCCCCCGTTCGCTTCAAGAATGATCGCTCCGGCAGCAAAATCCACGACTTTCTCCCCAAAAGGAAAAAGTCTATTCGTATTTACGTTGGCATACCCATCGACGATTCCAGCTCCAACATACGCGATATCGAGCGCAGCAGCACCCAGGAGGCGCACGAGTTTGGCACTCGACATAATGCGTCGCCCCACCTCAAATGCGCCGGGTTCAGCAGGACGCTGCATGCCGAACACGGCATCCCGCAAATGGGTCGTTGACGAGATATCCACGACACGACCATTCAAAGTCACGCCCTGTCCCCGCCAGCCGAACAAGTCATGCCCACTCGGGATATTGCGCACAAACCCGCCAACCGGCTGACCTTCCAGCAATACAGCCACAGAATACGCCCAATACGGCAAACCCCGGATTGCATTATTCGTGCCGTCAACAGGGTCAACGATCAGCGTCACATCTCCGTCGCCCTGTACTACTCCTGCCTCTTCCGAGCACAAGGTGACACCAGGCACAGTATCAGCGAAAAACCCAAGCGATGCATCCTCAGCCACTTGATCAGCCGCAGCAGTCGCCGAACCATCGGCACCGAGACCGATCGTCACGCCCCAATCAGCGTTCAATTCACCAAGAGCCTTCACCACAAGATCAGCTGACTCTGTGAGAATCCTCAGCCATTGATCCGGGTCATCAACCCGTCCCATGCCCCCTCCGCTTCCTTAATATCTCAGACAATTGCCCCTGTCGGGGAGATACACACTTTAGGCAATGCGCAGCGGGGAAGCAGAGTTCAGCTCGCGTCAAAATCCACAACCTCAAACTGCAATACTTCAGACCCCGTCCCCACAGGCCCCTGCTCGTTTGTTGCCTTGTGGCCGTGCTGGAAGGCAGGGCTACTCATCCACTTCTGAAAATCTTCCGGGGATGCCCACTCTGTCATGACATGGTAAACGTCACGCCCATCCATTGGGCGCAACAGCTTGAAGCCCAGAAAACCAGACTGCTCATCTACTTCACCCGCACGCGACGCGAAACGCTTTTCGAGTTCCGCTGCCCGCTCTTTTGGGACGGTAATGGCATTAATAATGATTATTGACATTGTCTTGTTCACACCTTTCTTCTTGCACCTGGTGCACGTCAGTCAATCCCAGACGCACGCCTCAAGCGTACGCCCTGTAATCGCACTCACCATATATCAAATGAGCCCCTCACAAAGCAGAGCGGCCCTACTGCCGGCGCTCCAAAAAATATCCAGAGGTAGGAGAAGCCCGACATTCCTGGCTTCCCTTTTGAAAAATCATGCGAAAGATCCGCGTTTCAAGAGGGATTCCTCGATCGAAAAAGTCCAGAGAGGTTCTGAACTTTTTCGAGAAAAAGCAGCACACAAACTCACCAGGGCAACTTGTGCGCAATCTCTTGCAGCATGGGAGCATGCAGGTCACGTTCCGAAAGCACAGGGTTCTGAACCGGCCATTCCACACCAACATCGGGATCATCCCATCGTATCCCGCGTTCTGTTTCATCTGCGTAATACACCGGACCGACTTTGTACAGAACATCTGCTGTCTCACTCAACACACAGATCCCATGCGCGAAACCTGGCGGAATATACAACTGCCACATGTTCTCATCAGTAAGTTCGACTCCCACCCATTTCTTATAGGAAGGAGAAGAAGGACGCACGTCGACAGCTACATCGAAAATAGCCCCCGTCGCCGCCCGCACCAATTTTGCTTGCCCGGCTATTTGAAAGTGCAGGCCACGCAAAACTCCCTTACTGGAACGACTGTGATTATCCTGAACAAAGTCTTGCGCGATACCGCCTTGTGCAAACTCGTTCTTCCGATAGGTCTCGCAAAAAAAGCCTCGATGATCCCCGAGTATCTTCGGCTTCACCAAAACAACTTCAGGAACCGTCTGAGCTTCAAACGCAAACCGGGTCACAAGTCCCTCCATCTCCTGCTCGCCGCCTCATGTGCGATACGGATAACCACACAAAGCCAGAAACTGCCTTCTTGGCCAGAGGCCTTCTCCATGCCTCTTCGCATTGAGGATTCTCTGCAATAGTTCCTTGGCACGACCTTGCCGAGAAAGCCTGCAAGGACCTTGGTCTGTGGCACAGCATCACACACTCTTCAGAGCCTGATGCTCTTTCTCTTTTTATCTCGTAAAAACACAGATTCCCATTGACATTCTCTCCGTCGAGAATTGAGGAATGGCACAGTGCAAACACACTTTATTCAGGAGAAACGAAAAAACAAATGCAAGAACAACTGATATTTCAGCCTGTCGCTCCGGAGAGCGCACACACAAAATATCCACCTCTGCTTTGGGGTCACAGAACCGTGCCTGTGTCCCGTGCGCGACAAACAGTCTGTGCGCGAGAGGAGGGGCGGGAATTCCCGCCCCTCCTCTCGCGCATGCTTCGGGCAAAGCCCGAAGTTGCTTCTCAATAAGCTACAGTGCAACAAAAGCCAATCAGGCCATTGTCACATCATGCCGCCCATGCCGCCCATGCCGCCCATGCCGCCCATGTCGGGAACGCCTCCGGCTGGAGCGGGGTTCTCTTCGGGCTTATCAGCGACAAGTGCCTCAGTCGTCAGCAGCAAAGCTGCCACTGATGCAGCATTCTGCAAGGCAGCACGTGTCACCTTTGCAGGGTCAATCACGCCGTCCTTCACAAGGTCGGTAAACTCATCTGTCGCAGCGTTGTAGCCAGGTTCACCAGCACGCAGCTTTTCGACAATAATGGCGCCTTCCTTGCCGGCGTTAAATGCAATCTGGCGGGCCGGAGCAGACAAGGCGTGCAAAACAATGTTTGCACCAGTCAAGCGGTCGCCTTCCAACTTGAGGCTTTGCACGACACTCTCGGTCTGGAGGAGGGCTACGCCACCACCAGGCACAATACCTTCTTCAACCGCGGCACGCGTGGCAGAAAGAGCATCCTCAATGCGATGCTTCTTTTCTTTCAGCTCAACTTCGGTCGCGGCACCAACACGAACGACGGCCACACCGCCGCTCAATTTGGCAAGACGCTCCTGCAGCTTCTCACGGTCCCAATCCGAGTCGGTCAACTCGATCTCAGCTTTGATCTGGTTGACACGACCTTGGACGTCATCACTGCTTCCAGCGCCCTCTACCAGGATTGTATCGTCCTTCGTGATCGTGACCTTGCGTGCATGACCAAGCAAGGAGAGATCTGTGTTCTCCAGCTTCAGGCCGACTTCTTCAGAGACGACTTGGCCACCGGTCAAAATGGCAATGTCTTGCAACATGGCCTTACGGCGCTCACCAAATCCAGGAGCCTTCACGGCTACCGAGGTGAAAGTACCGCGGATCTTGTTGACAACAAGCGTGGCCAGAGCCTCGCCCTCAACATCTTCAGCGATAATGAGAAGGGGCTTACCCGACTGCATAACTTTCTCAAGGACAGGCAAAATATCGTGTACCGAAGAAATCTTCTGGTTCACAATGAGAATGTAAGGGTCCTCAAGAACCGCTTCCATGCGCTCAGTGTCCGTGGAAAAATACGGGGAAATGTAGCCCTTATCGAACTGCATCCCCTCAACAAAGTCGAGGTCAAGGCCAAAAGTGTTGGACTCTTCGACAGTGACGACACCGTCTTTGCCGACCTTGTCGATCGCTTCGGCAATCGCTTCCCCAATGGCATTGTCGTTATTCGCTGAAATGCATGCCACGTTTGCGATCTCGTCGCGGCCTTCAACGTCACGAGCCATTTTTTCAAGCTCTACGACAACAGCACTCACAGCAGTTTCGATGCCGCGCTTGACATCCATCGGGTTGGCACCGGCTGTCACATTGCGCAGCCCTTCCCGCACCATCGCCTGGGCAAGCAGAGTGGCAGTCGTCGTCCCGTCTCCTGCCACATCGTTTGTCTTTGTGGCAACTTCTTTCACCAACTGAGCGCCCATGTTCTCATAGGGTTCAGTCAGTTCAATCTCACGGGCAATGGTGACACCATCATTGGTGATCGTGGGAGCACCAAATTTTTTCTCGAGGACAACATTCCGACCACGAGGACCAAGCGTCACTTTGACAGCATCCGCCAGCTTGTTCACACCAGCTTCAAGACTGCGCCGCGCGTCCTCGTTAAACTCAATCATCTTGGACATAAAAGGTCCCTTCGTGTTCCATCAGCATGCGGCTTTGTCGGCGAAGATCAGACTTCAGCCGACCACCGCAAGGATGTCACGAGCATTAAGAATCAGAACATCAGCCCCATCAACGGCAATTTCCGTGCCGCCGTATTTGGAGTAGATCACAGTGTCCCCAACTTTGACACCAACTTCCACGAGCTGTCCATCGCGGTATTCCCCCGGCCCGACAGCGAGTACTTCGCCTTCCTGAGGCTTTTCCTTCGCAGTGTCCGGGAGAACGATGCCCGACGGCAGGGTTTCTTCCTGCTCTTTCGGACGAACGATGACACGATCTTGCAGTGGCTTGAGGTTCATTCACACCTCCACCGTTACAGGTGAGTAGCACTGGCGGAACCCAGGCACATTCACACGCCGCCACAAGCTGCCAGCATGCTCTTGCACTTCGCCAGTAAGACGTTTGCGTAAGAACACCCCGACAACCGGGTCCCGGCACGGAGCGCTCGTGAGAAAGATTAGCACTCACACTCCAAGAGTGCTAACAAGAGAAAAGAAAAATCAAAAGAGAATCGCCACACAAATCCAAAAAGACAGGCAAACGCAAAAAGCACTGCGCAAGTTTGTCATGCCCCCAAACGATACGAAGGCCAGACACCAAGGTCGAGGCTGTCATAATCTCCCTGCGCCACACGACGATAGGCACAAGCAGCAATCGAAACCCCGTTATCTCCACAGAGGCTGCGATCAGGAATGAAGCATGCCACGTCTTCTTGGACACACGCCTCCATGACCCGCAAACGCAGACGAGAATTTGCAGCGACGCCCCCTGCAAGCGCCACAACCTTCAGGCCGGTATCACGCACCGCAGTCATTGTCTTTTCCAGTAAAACGTCAACCGCAGCCTCCTGAAAAGAAGCCGCAATATCGGATTCCTCCAACGAAATACCACGGGCCTGCGCGCGGCGCAAAGACTGCACGACTGCAGTTTTCAGCCCGCTAAAAGAAAAATCATATCCGTCTTTCCATAACGGACGAGGGTACTTGATCGCACGCGGATCTCCTTGACCTGCCAAACGATCGATCATCGGGCCACCGGGATACCCGAGCCCCAAAAGCCGGCCTACCTTGTCAAAGGCCTCTCCTACCGCATCATCGAGCGTTTGCCCCAGCAGCTCGAAAGACAAGTCTTCTGCCATGCGGAGAAGCATTGTGTGGCCGCCTGACACCAGAAGAATAATCGCAGGCGGCTTGAAATCCGGACTATCAACAACATTGGCGTAAACGTGAGCCTCAAGATGGTTCACTCCGACAAGAGGCACGCCGGATGCCACGCTCAACCCCTTGGCAGCAGACACACCCACCAGCAAAGCTCCCGCAAGTCCCGGCCCCACAGTCACAGCAATCGCATCCAGTTCCGGAACTGAAGTGCCGGCTGCTGTCAGAGCATCTTGGATCACGGTGTCAATCCGTTCCACATGCGACCGGGCCGCAAGTTCTGGCACAACTCCTCCAAAAGGAGAATGTATCTCATACTGTGTGGCCACTACATCAGAATGCACAATACGACCATCTTCTACAACAGCCGCGGCCGTCTCGTCGCAGGAAGTCTCGATCCCGAGAATCAACGACATGTTCTCTCTCCTCGCTCCGGCCTTTCGATTCGCAGCGTCACTACCGTCTGCGCGCACACCGCACGCACAAACCCAGTGCCGCATCTCAACCGGCGCCTGTAGAAATACCCCTTATGCCAGTGGTCTGTACGCAGCATTCGCGTCATAGTAATGCAGTGTCATGCAGTGTTGCAGCACCACTACCTGCACAAAAGCAGGAAAAGGTACCTATTTCCAAACCCCAGAGTGCTTTGAACCGTCCCGCATGCAAAATCAGCACGCGCACGAAAGAGTAAAAGGTCACTAATACTACCAATACACACTAGAAGTCTCTGGCACTGCAGTCCCTGCCAAAGAGGAAACAAGCATTCGCAAACGGGCGAGAGAAACAGGGGCGTCGACTTCAGGCACTGTCATAATAATCGCATCATTGACGTCCCTCTCCCCCTCATAATAATTCCGATGCCGTCCCATCACTCGATAACCAAATTTCGCGTACAAATATTGGGCTATCTGGTTTGATATTCTCACTTCCAACGTTATTTGTTTCGCCCCGCGCCGCAAAGCCTCACAAGTCAGACAGAGAAGAAGTGCCGTACCAATTTGACGATTCTGCCAGGCAGGTGCAACAGCAAGCCTACTTACATGACCCCGCCCGCGGATCACAATGACGCCTCCATATCCCACAACAGTTGGAACAGTTCCTGCTTGCACTCTCGCGACCTGATAGGAACGCGTCTGAACAAGCCCCATTTCCGAGAGAAAATATTCTCGTTTCCAAGGAGAAAATGAGACTGCACGTTCAATTTCCAGGACACGCGGAAGGTCTCGCCGGCGCATCTGCCCGATCTTGAGATTGTCCTCAACACCAGCGACACGATCCCCAGCAGAAACAACAGACTTTTCAGACACCAATACTTTCACGCCGAGTCCCCCATTTAATCTCGGCATCCGATTTCCTCAGGTACAACGGCACAACACCCGATGGAGGGCTGAACTCTTCCAAAGTGAAGCGGGAACAGGCAAGACCCAAAGCAGACTCAGCAGTTGGGTGTGCCAGGCCAACATCGCCGACGGTGACCCCGCTCAGACGAGAAAAAACGTCATAGTATTGGCAAGCCCCATTCCCCACTAAAAGCACATCTTCTGTTTCGGTCATCAGATCCCCAACAAGAGCATTTGGAGTCGCCAGCCTATAGTCTGAAGAGCGTTCCACTCCTCCTGGAGTTGGTCGGTAGCGCGCGGCAAACACCTCTCCGCGGCGGGCATCAAGTAAAGACCAGATGGGACGGCGAGCCACACGGGCAGCAAAAGCCAAAAGGTCAAGCGATTCAAGCGGCACCATCGGAACAGACAAGGTCAAAGCAATGGCTTTTGCGGTCGCAACGCCGATACGCAACCCCGTGAAAAGTCCCGGACCTCGATCCACAGCAACACCGGCAATCTGCCTCAAATCAACCTGGGCTTGGCAGGCACAAAACTCGATCGCAGGAGTCAAAAATTCGCCCTGCGCTTGTGCCTTTCCCACAGAAGCACTCGCCAAAACACGTTCGCTCGAACCAATGGCGACCATTCCCTGTTCTGTGGAAGTCGAAATGGTTAGAAATAGCATGCTTCACCTCCAAGCTCCCACAACATCTGTATCCAAGCTGACAAAACATCTGTTTTCACTGCACGCGCCATAGGCCTTGCCATTCTTCCACTTTTTTCGCAATCTCCCCCCAGCGCCTTTGCCAAGCAGAACCATAGGACCGAAGACCCAACAAGCGGCGCGTTTCCCACGGTTCTCCCAAAAAAAGCGCGAGATCCTGACTGGAGTTTTCCGCATGCACTTCATCTGGGGTGACTGTTTCCGGCGGGTAATGAAACGAGACCTCCAAACGTTGCGCCCCAAACACAGGAGCAGCAACGTCTCCCCACTCCACGAGCAAAATCGCTCCTGAGTCGATCAGTTCCGACAGACCGAGATCTTCGAGTTCTCCCAAAGTATCGAGCCGGTACAGATCCAAATGAAGCAGTTTTTCCTTTCCGGCCAGCTCTCTGCACAAAACAAATGTAGGGCTCCACACAATGTCCTCAACATCGAATGCAGCAGCGACACCTGATGCAAATGCAGTTTTGCCCGCACCAAGCTCTCCGCCCAAGATCACGATATCTCCAGGTTCGAAAAGACTTCCAAGCATCCGCCCCAACGCAATAGTGGCGTCGCAAGAAGAACTTGTCAGGTGCAATTGATTAGAACAGTCCCAGCTGTCCAGCATGGCGTGATGCCTCCACCGGCGTGTCGGGCGCCGTCGGCACGGTGAGATCAACATCGACAGGCGTCACTACAGGAGACAGGGACGAAGCCATGGGCTCACTGGCATTTGTCTCACCAGACAAGCTCACAGCCTCCTTGTCTCTTGTCATTTCTGATTGGTCATGGGGAGACGCCAAAAGAGACTCCCCATGCGCGTCTCTCGAATAAGAGTCAGACTGCTCCTTCGTCCGATGACGCGCTGCATCGATGGTACGTCGAATCAAAGCGAAGTCGCGCCGCATGTCCGCGAGTCTCGCCCCGCCCCCTGGTCGAATTGCCGCCGAAGGGTGGAAAGTCGGAATCACCACAGCACCGCGCCAGGGAAAACATTGGCCGCGTAAACGAGTAATACCCTGCTTTTCTTCAAGCAAATACTTCGTTGCAAAATTCCCAAGCGGCACAATGACAGCAGGTTTAATAAACCGAATCTGACGGTCCAAAAAAGGTGTACATGCCTGAATTTCTTCGGGAAGTGGATTACGATTTGCAGGAGGTCGGCACTTCAACACATTCGCTATGTAGATTTCAGAACGGGTAATGCCCACTTCCGTCGCAAGTTTGTTCAGAAGTTGGCCTGATCGACCAACAAAGGGAATTCCTTGTTCGTCCTCTTTTTGCCCGGGTGCTTCACCCACAAACATCAAATCGGCTGTTGGACTGCCATCACCAAATACCACATTCGTACGGGTTTGCGAGAGTGTGCAGCGTGTACAACTCCCAGCCTTCTCAGCCAGCCATGCAAAAGCGTCAGTAACATCCATTTTCACATTCCTGATATCTGCCCTTCGGCCTGCGCAAACCAGATTCTCTACTCATGCCGTTCGGAGCATTCGGGAAAGCCGGCATCCTGATTTACTCGACCGCCACAAAATAATCTTCGGCCAACACACAATCTGAAAAATCTCTGTAGTGAGCCTCTGTAAACGCCAACCTGCCGCACATTTCCACCCAGAATCACTTCTTCTGGAGATGCACACTCGGCATGCTCTCGACTGAGGTGGCAGAACGTACAGCATGACGCACAGCAGCACCAACAACATCTGGCACCTGAGAAACGAGACGGTCCGCGCTTTCATTCACCGCTTTATCCACAAGCTTGTGGGAGAAACCATCTGTCCGGGAAAGGTCCGCTGTCGACAAGGCAAAGACCACATCCCCGTCATAACGCGTATGCGCAGGACGCACGGCACGCCCAATCCCATCTTGAGCGGTACGCGCCAAAGCATAACAAGCGGCTGCGTCAAGAACCGCGTTCGTGGTCACCACAACGAGAGTAGTGTTTTCTCGCTCTTGTGACCGGAAACTATCCCAGGACGCTTTTGCTTGGATATAAGAAGAAGCACGGCAACCTGCAATCACAGCACCATCATCTTCAACAACGTCTCCCACTGGGTTCACAACTGCAATAGCCCCAAGGGCCAAATCGTGCCCACCATTTACTTCGGCACAGGCACTATCGGCTGCGAAATTCTGACCGTCAAAAAGAAGTGCAGCCGCACCTATCCCCGATTTCATGGCCGATCGAAACCCTAAGGTTTTTCCTACTGTTGCCCCTGCACCTGCGCCTACACATCCCCATTCAGGCGAAGAAGTCGCAGCGGCAAAGGCTGCTTTGCCCGCGTCAACTGGCGGGTGCCGGGGAACACTGTTTTCATCTACTCCTGCAAAAAATAAATCGTAAATGCAGGCCGCAGGAACAATAGGTACAAAACCATAAGAAGTCCGATGACCCTGCCCTTGTGCCGCCAGCGCCAACATCACGCTATGCGCTGCACCAAGCCCATATGCAGATCCACCGGAAAAAACAATGGCATCCACGCGATCGACACGTCGCCAAGAAGCCAAAAGATCAGTTTCTCGCGTCGCCGGAGATCCCCCGCTCACATCAACAGCACACACTCCGCGTACAGACGGAACCACAACGGTCACCCCAGTAGAAATATCAGGGTGTGTCCAGTGACCAACCTTTATCCCAGAGGTGAGAACTCCGGCACAAATCTCTCTCACAACATATCTTCCCCTACTCGCGCGGCACACGCTCCCCTATCCCACAAAGGATTTCATACGAAATCGTATCTAGCGCAAGCGCCCAGTCCTGCGCCGTAATCTCCACCTCCCCTTGCCTTCCCAACAAAACAACCTCATCACCAACATCTCCCCCTGCTTCCCCCAAATCCACCATGAATTGATCCATCGTGATATTCCCCACAATCGGCCTCGGCACTCCTCTCACCAGCACATTCACTCGCCCCGACAAAGAGCGGAGCACACCGTCCGCATACCCAAGTGGCACTGTCCCAATCCAAGTAGAACGGTCAACGACATGTTGGTGGCCATAGGAGATCCCCTCCCCCGCGCGCAACCGGCGCACAAAAGCAAGCCGCGACCGCAAAGAAAGCACAGGCTCCAAACAAAGACGCCCGGCTAATGCCGCACTTGGCGAGAAACCATACTGGGCTATCCCACATCGCACCATATCGTATCGATATCTCACTGGATCAGAAAGCAAGCCCGCAGAATTGGCAAGATGCCGGACGCCCGTCGAGATTCCCTCGCTTGCCAACAAATCCAAAGCAGCATCAAAACGATCAGCCTGCAACAAAGTAAAGGAATCATCTGGTGTATCCGCCATTGCGAAATGAGAACAAACCCCCGCCAAACGCAGCCCTTCCCCCACGACAATCCGCTTCGCCAACGCCAACACATACTCAGGCTGCACACCCACTCGATTCATCCCTGTATTCACCTTGAGGTGGACAGGAGCGACAGTGCCATGCGCACACGCAGCCCCATCCAGCGCCACAATCCCCACTTCTGAATACACCGTTGTTTCTATCCCATAGGAAAGCAGCGGAGAATAAGGATCCGCCAAAACCTCCTCCGAAGGCTCAGATAACAATAAAATTGGCGCATCAATCCCCCCCTCCCGCAACTCGACAGCTTCTTCCAGAGTGGCAACTCCCAGCATGCCCGCACCACACTCCACTGCAGCCTCTGCCACACGAAGTGCTCCATGCCCATAGGCATTCGCCTTCACAATGGCGCAATAGCGCGCATCACCAGCGAGAGAACACAACTTTGTGATATTGCGTTTCAACGCGCCATCGTCAATAGTCAACCACGACGGACGAAAACGCCTCGTACCCATCAAAGAACCAGACACATCCACACCATTCACCCCGTGCACTCGCGCAATTGCATTTCCGCGCTCCCAAGTTCCTCAATCACATCCCCTGCCACAATCCATCGGGCAACAGGGCGAAAAACAGCACGGGAAAGAGGAGAAAAACCAGGTCGTATCCCAACCCCTACAGAATGCTCCATCGTCCGGCTCTCCCCCCGAGTCGCCGCACGCCAACCTGCCCGACCATGCACGCATGCACCGGCAACCGCAGCATCCTGCAAAGAAGCCCCACGAGCAATATACGCTGCAATAACCCCACTCAACACATCTCCCGACCCTGCAGTTCCCAAGTCAGAAGTACCAGACGTACAAAACACTGGCACAGCTCCCGGGGCTGCCACAATCGTGACCGGTCCCTTCGCAAGCAGGACCGACCCCCATGCCTGCGCCGCGGCCTGTACCTTTTCAAGACGATCCGCAGCATCGCCAATCTCGCACCCAAGTCGAGCCAACTCTCCTACGTGCGGAGTAAGCACAAGAGGAGCACGCGCCGCAACAAGATCATCCGGTCTCAACGCGTTCAGACCATCAGCGTCCAACACAACAGGATTGGGAGAAGCAGCCAAGACCGACTGCACGAATGCTCGAAGATGGCCCGCGCGACCTAAACCCATTCCGAGAGCAAGCGCACCATATCTGGCAAACGGTATACGTTCCCGTAAAAACTGGTCAGCACCTGGCCCTATCCCAGACCCATCGTCCGGCAAAGCAACAGTCATCACTTCTGGTGTGCCCATCTGCACGATTTCAGACACCACACGCGCGGTAGCCAGGGTCACAAGGCCGGCGCCCGCACGAAAAGCAGCACGAGCAGCAAGTTGCGGGGCACCTGTCATGCCCGTAGACCCCCCGATCACCAAGACAGCTGCCTGCCATTTATGAGCAGAAACCCCACGCAACGGTACAGCACTCACCGCAGTAGACAGATCAGCACACCAGGCATCCGGACGCTCCGGGAGAGGAATCCCAATATCCACACAATGTATTTCTCCAGCCCGCTCTGCCCCTTCCCCCAGCAAAAGGCCAGGCTTCAACGCTTGTACTGCCACTGTGCAATTGGCACGCACAACAGGGCCCAAAACCTCTCCCGTCCTTCCATTCACTCCAGAAGGCATATCAACCGACACGACTCGAACACTCTCGGGAAGCAGGGAAAGCCGATCGACCAAAGCCGCAGCAGCACCCGTCAACGCCCCACGAAACCCTGTCCCGAAAAGAGCATCAACCACAACATCAGCAGGTGGAAGCGCGCTCTGTCCGTCAACGACCGACAAAGGCACACCAGATCTACGCATCAGATCAGCATGCAGTGCAGCATCTCCTCGTATCTCATGAGGATCACCCACAAAAAGACAACGCACCGCGCCACGTTGCTCACGTAAACGACGGGCAACGACAAATCCGTCCCCACCGTTATTCCCAGGACCGGCAAGCACAAGAAAACGTGCGCCCCCAATTCCCCCTGCCTGGCGCACAGCAACCCGAGTGCAGGCACCACCCGCTCGCTCCATCAGTTCGCGACCCGGTGTGCCTGCCGCGATTGCAGCACGATCGGCTGCGGCCATACGGGCCGGACGCAATACTGCCGTATGTTGACGCGGATTTCGCTCGAACACAGAAGAGGCAAGATTCATCCTGGAATTCTCACATTCCCCCTTCCGAAAAGAAAAATAGGCTTTTACAAAAGAACCACTTACACCTTGTAGTTCTCTTACAATTCTTCCTGAGCCCTGCCTTCAGTCCCTTCTCCGGCCTCTTCTCCCTCTGGTCTGCAAGGAACTTTTTCGCGACTCTTTTCCCACATCACCAGTCCCACATCACCAGAAGGAGGAGGACAGGCCTGGGCCTGTCCTCCTCCTTTACTCCACAGTTCTTTATTCCACAGTTACGGTTTTCGCAAGATTGCGAGGCTTGTCAACATTGCATCCTCGCAAAGTCGCGACATGATAAGAAAGAAGCTGTAAAACAACGCTGTCAATCATGGGCGCGAACAGCTCATGCGTCGCAGGCACTTCAAAGAGCGTGTCCGGGGAAAGACCAAAATCATCACTGCCCACATTCCGAATCATGATGATACGGCCACCACGAGCCTCAACTTCCGCCACATTTGAGAGGGTCTTCGCGCTGACACGCGAATCTGTGGCGACTGCGACCACAGGAACATCCTCTTCAATCAAGGCCAGTGGGCCATGTTTCAATTCTCCCGAGGCATAACCTTCAGCGTGTAAATAGGAGATCTCCTTCATTTTGAGCGCACCCTCCAGCGCCGTGGGATACGAAGATCCCCTTCCAAGGAAGAAGGCATCAGAAACATCAGCCCAGGTCTTCGCCTCCTCCAGAATCGCCTCATCAAGCGAAAAAACCTCAGAGATCTGAGAAGGCACATGTTGCATTTGATGCAGAAGATCACGCACTTCCGCTGGGTAAAGCCGCTGCAGCGACTGGGCAAGATACAAAGCAAAAAGCTCAAGCGCAGCAATCTGCGCGGTAAAGGTTTTTGTTGCCGCCACGCCAATTTCTGGACCAGCATGGGTATAAATCACCATGTCTGTTTCGCGCGACATCGTGGAATCCACGACATTCGTCACTGACACCGTCTTCGCCTGTAAATCCTTGGCATACCGCAAAGCAGCAATCGTGTCGATTGTCTCGCCAGACTGGCTCACTCCCACAACAAGAGTTTGCGCGTCAAGAACTGGATCTCGATACCGGAACTCCGACGCAATATCAATCTCCACGGGGAGCCTGGCCCAGTGTTCAATGGCATACTTTGCCACAAGCCCAGCGTGGTAACTTGTCCCACAACCCACCACGAACACCTTGTCAATCTGGCGTATCCCCTCATCGCCAATACGCAGCTCGTCGAGCAAAAGTCTTCCTGAAGCAAGATCAATCCGACCGCGCAAAGTATCTGCAATAGCCTGCGGTTGCTCGTGGATCTCTTTCAGCATGAAATGCTCATAGCCTCCACGTTCTGCCGCAGCCAAATCCCACGCAATCGTCTTCGTGCGCACAGGCAGTTCTTCGCCCTCAGCATCGACAAGACGAATTCCCTGTGTCGTCAGCTCCACAATCTGGTCGTCTTCCAGAACAACCACCTCGCGAGTCTCCGCCAAGATGGCAGGAATATCGGAGGCCAAAAGCGCGCAGTCTTGCGCCATACCCACAATAAGTGGAGCCACACGACGGACACCGACCAGCACACCAGGAAAACGGGCTGACATCACCCCCAAAGCAAACGTTCCGTCAAGTTGGCGCATCACCGCCCGCACAGCCTCAACAAGATCTTCTTCTGGGTGCTTTATCTGACGACATCCCAAAAGATGAGCAATCACTTCCGAATCGGTCTGGCTACGAAAAGATACCCCTTGACCAATCAGATCAGCCCGGAGCTCATGATGATTCTCAATGATCCCGTTGTGCACAATGACAAGCGATTCTTTGCCATCACTGTGCGGGTGGGCATTCTCCTCACTTGGCTTTCCGTGCGTTGCCCAACGCGTGTGACCAAGACCTGTTGTCCCATGCAGGCCTGCCAAGTCAGGACTTCCCACAAGGTCAGCAATTTTTCCAACTGTTCGAACTGTCCGGAGTCCAGCATTTCCCTGCAGGGTAACTCCTGCGGAATCGTACCCTCGGTACTCCAGACGCGACAGACCATCAAGCAGGACAGGCAGAGCGGGCTTCTCGCCCACAAAACCAACAATGCCGCACATGCTCTCTCCTCGCTACACGCTCCCAACACATGATGACTACACACGTTGACGGCGCGTCTCCATCAAATAGACGCGTAGAGCAGCAGGACGGTTCCTCTGAAATTTCAGAGTTCCAGAACCCATACTTATCGGCTCATAACTCTCAAGCCAACCAGCATGACATTAATCATGATCAAACCATGATCAACAAACCACGATCGGCACCGTTTTGTCTCGGGAATCACTCCCCGGTTTTACCGGAAACCGTCACGACCCATGGAAGCCGGAGGGGCACCCGCCGAATCTTCGATATGAAAGCCAGTCAGAACTGTCTTTCAATCCCCTTCTTCCTCGTCACCTCTAAAAGAGGTCAGGCGCTTTTTTCAACAACATCAACGTACGACAACAACGTACGCACACCCTGCTCTCTTCTCGTCTCTTCCATGATCGGCATGCAGGAGTCCGTACAGTAGTACAAAAACACCGATTGCACCCCACACCTTACGATCCTGTTCCCTCACCACAATACCGGGAAAAAAGCAAACCCGCCTTTCCACGGGGCGATTTCACGGGAATACCCTCTTTTCATGCTGAAAAAGGGGACAAAAGAGGACCCAGAGCAGAAGACCCCGCAAACAGCAGACAAAACAGGGAAAAAGCAGACTACACCCCACCCGAACAGCGGAAAAAGACTTCTCACAAATAAGCAAGTGCAGCTTCAATGCGAGCGACTGCCGCCTCTGCTGCCTCTTCAGTAGGTGCTTGCGCCATAATGCGGAGCTTTGGCTCGGTCCCAGAAGGGCGGACAACAAGACGCCCAACCTCTCCCAGATCAGACCGTACCGATTCTACCTCACGCCAAAAATCTTTTGCCTCGTCACAACGCGCGCGGTCTTCCAAATCGACATTCCGCAATATCTGCGGATATTTCGTCATCACCCCTGACAGCTCCGACAGAGGAACACCCGCCATCACTACCCTTTGACACAATTGCAAGGCCGTGAGCAAACCACACCCCGTCGGTGCCAAATGACGAAAAATCACGTGCCCAGACTGCTCACCACCAAGGTACAGCCCCTCTTTCTCCAGAGAAAGCAAAACATTACGGTCACCAACCGCACACTCGCGCACACCAATCCCATATGACCGCAGCGCCAGAGAAAGACCGACATTACTCATGACAGTGGCGACAATGGCATCGCCGCCCAAAGTACCCTTTTCATGCAACGCCAGCGCGAGAACTGCCAGGATACCGTCCCCATCGACCACAGCGCCCTGTTCATCAACAGCGATAAGGCGATCTGCATCCCCGTCAAACGCCAGACCTATATCAGCCCCACGATCGACCACAACACGCGCAAGAGAGTGCGGTGCTGTCGCCCCGCAAGAGGCGTTGATATTGCCGCCATCCGGCACGTCAAACAAGGTTTCAACCTCTGCCCCAGCTTCGCGTAAAACCCGCGCCCCAAGACGAAAAGCAGAACCGTTTGCGGCATCGATCACCACGCGGAGGCCAGATAGCGGAGTCTCAACACTCTGCAGGAGCGCGTGCAAATACTTGTCTACCAGACCGTCATCGACACTCACCATCCCGATCTCGCTATTCCGAAAGCGCGAGCCAACAACAGGTGTGTCCGGTCTTGTCTCCGGCTGCCCGTCCAGCCTTTTGTCGAGTTCTGCTTCAATACGGGCTTGTTGCGGGTCTGTGAGTTTTTGCCCGCTCATGCCAAAAAATTTCAGGCCATTATCCCGAGAAGGATTGTGCGAGGCAGAGACCATTGCCCCACCGATCGCGTGCATCTCACGCACGAGAATGGCAACAGCACCCGTAGGCACAACGCCGAGAGACACGACATCCACGCCATTCGCGGCCAGTCCCGCCGACAACGCAGCACGCAACATCGGAGAAGAACGACGAGTGTCTTCTCCGATGAGAACAAGCGGCAAAATCCCTGCAGAAGCAGGTTTCGTCAAAAGAAAGAGCGGGTCTTTCGCAGAACTTTCCACGAGAACCCGCCCAACTATTTCACCGACAGCAAGCGACAAACTGGCAGACAACTCGGTGTTGGCTACCCCACGAATACCGTCGGTACCAAAACGAAGCCTCACCTTTTTGAGTACTGCGGGGCTTTCCGGGCCTTTTTCAGACCGTACTTTTTGCGTTCCTTACGACGAGCATCCCGTGTTAAAAATCCCTGGGACTTCAGAACAGGACGAAGTTCTTCATCCAATTCAACAAGACCACGCGCGATCCCAAGCACAAGCGCGCCAACCTGACCGGAGACACCGCCTCCTGACAACCTGGCATCCACGTCATAGCGGGCAGAAGCATCAACCGCATCAAAAGGCGATATCACAATCCTACGGTGCGAAACAGAAGAGAAATAGTCTTCAAACGAGCGACCATTCACGCTGATGACGCCTGTTCCTTCACGCAGGCGGACACGAGCGACAGCAGACTTCCGCCGCCCCGTGGTTTGACACAAATGAGCAGGCATTCCTCAGGACTCCTCACGCTCGTTCGAGATCGACTTAAGCTGTGCTTGATGCGGATGATCGGGGCCGGCATAGACCCGCAAACGTTTCAGGCTCTTACGGGCAAGACGGTTCTTCGGAAGCATCCCTTTCACAGAACGTCGAAGCACTTCTTGTGGTCGAGAGATCAGATCATCACCCAGCCGCGTCTCTTTCAACCCGCCGGGATACCCTGTATGACGATAATGTATTTTCTGACGTGCCTTGTCTGCCGACACCACTAGTTTGTCGGCATTCACAACAATGACATGGTCTCCCAGGTCAACATGATAGCTGAACTGAGGCTTGTGCTTTCCGCGCAAAAGGGATGCGATCTCAGAAGCAAGACGACCAAGCACCCTGCCTTCAGCATCAATCACATGCCATGAGCGCGCCACCTCATTAGGCTTTGGCGTATACGTGCGCACCAATGCTCCAAAACAATCGAAGGACAAAAACTATTGCGACAGCCAGCGAGCAGAAGGCAAAAAACCACTAGACACAAAGATCAAGCGCCCCGCCCTGTTGTCGTGCGCTCAGACTGCAACCGAAAAGACGGCCCGAGTTTCCAACTCGACACTTCGCAAGGCCAAAGTGTAGTGGAATACCGCAGGAGCGCATACCCAGTACAGACCAAAACTACTGTGCACCGTCTCACGACAGCAAAGTTGGAGACTCTTTCATGCCCGACAATCTTACAACAGCAACAGCAACTTCCAGAGCAGTGCCGCAGCGTCCTCCTCCCCCAGGGGTGAAAGACATAGCCGACGACCTCGATAAGCATATCAATGACATGGTCGAAGCCACGCTGCAAGCCATCCTTACCGAAGTCCCGATTTATCGCGTCCGAGGTGACGAAGTTGCCGCAGACACACGACGCGCTGCCTCTTATGTATACGCCTCTTTTATCGAGACGCTCCGTAGCGGTCACCCCCCAAACGAGGCCGTCGCCCACTCCCTCGCCAATGTGGGAGCAGACCGAGCAGCACAAGGCATCCCTCTCGGAGACCTCCTCCAAGCCTTCCGCATCTGGGCACGATCAGCCGGTGCCACGCTGCACAAGGTCGCAAAAGCCAACAACCACGACCGAGAAGCTGCACTGTGGGTCGCCGAAGCAATCATGTACTGGGTCGACGTCATCTCGAACCTTGCTGCGCACGACTACACCAGAGAACAAGCCCGGATGCTCCGGGAAAACGAAGAGGAACGGCGTTCTTTCCTGCTCGACCTTCTCTACGGGGAACTCGCCGGTGAAACAGCCCTGGAACGGGCAGAAAACATCGGTTGGGAACCGGCTATTGAGCACAGTGTCGCAGTCGTAGGAACATCCGAGTGTTCCCATCTGCACAGCACCATAGAAGAAGATGTTGCACAGCGATTTCCCCGCAGCTTTGTCACGACAATCCGCGGGGAAATCGTAATCTTGCGTCCCTCACCCACTCCTGACGATTACGAAGATCTCGTCAAATCGATCACTCGTCTCACTATGGAAGTAGATCTTTGTGTCGGAATCACGAGACCTCGTCTCGGTTTCACCGGAGTACGACAAGGCTATTTAGAAGCAATCGAAGCCCTCGCAATCGCACGTTCATCAAAAACCACTATCGTGGATTATGAAGAAGCTGTCCTCGACCGCATACTTCGCAAAGAACCCGCTCTCCTGGCTGAGCTAGTCGAACACACAATCGCTCCTCTTATCGAATACGATAAAACTCGAAGTACTGACCTCGTTCGCACACTGGAAACGTACTTTTTATTAGGACAAAGCCCAACAAGAACCGCCAAAATTCTCCACACACACCCACAAACCATACGTTACCGGCTCAATCGCATTAAAGAGATCACTAGCTTGAGCCTCGAAGACCCTGAAGACAGCCTCCATCTGATTCTTGGGCTCAGAGGAAAAGACATTCTCCCTCATGTCACGATCCCTGAAAACAAAACCAGACCTTATAACTTTTGATAAAAAGAAAGAAGAGAATTCCTTCCTTTCCCCAATGCGAAATCGCCATTGTTAGGCATAGAGTATGGTCATCACGTAAGTGATACCTCCGTAGACGAGACAATAGAACGCGAATCACCGGCCCCCTTCCGGTGCAAGATCCGGGGCGTCCCCCTTGGCTTCGGATCAGCGTGACCCGCTCCGCCAAATCTCGGAGCGGGTCGTCTCGTCTTTTTTCTGCTCTCGATATTTTCTTCTCCAGCGTGCCAAACCATCCTGAAGAGACCTAAAGTAAGAGACCCAAGGTCTTCTCTTCCCAGAGTTTTCCAGCTTCTTTGCTCGCGTCCACACAGCTAGGAAGTCATGAGCGGTCCCAAAATCGTTTATACCTCAGAAACAGGGAAACCATCGACAGGAAAAAAACCTGCCAAAACCACATCTCCCTCCCGGTCGACGCACGACACCGGAGCATCGCATCTTCCCGCCGCACAGACCCAGCTCATTGTGCGCAAAGAAAAGACCGGAAGAAAGGGAAAAACAGTCAGCATCGTTGAGGGGTTCAACGCCGACAAAACCAGCCTTACCCCTCTTGCCAAACGTCTCAAGGCGATCTGCGGAACGGGAGGAACTGCAAAAGACTCCCTGATTGAGCTACAAGGAGATCATCGAGCCAAACTCGCAAGTGCCCTTGAAAAAATGGGATACACCGTACGACGAGGAAATTAAGGGCAAGATGCCCGAAGGAACCTTACGGTCTGCCCTCTAGTGCTCCTCCCCGTATTGCACAGACCACAAAGTCAGACCTTGAGGCGGAGCAACGACAGAGTTTGCCCTGCGATCTTTGGCGTGCAAGGCTTCTTCCACGGCATGAAGATCGCGACGCCCCTCTCCCACTCCCACCAATAGGCCGACAATTGCACGCACCATTTGATGACAAAAAGCGTTGGCAGAAATCCATACGCTGACTGTCTCTACTTCGCTGCACGTTTCGTCATGCAGCACACACAGAGAGAACACTCGCCGGCAGGTCCCTCCTGCACAGCCCTTTTTGCAAAAAGTCGCAAAATCATGCTCGCCCACAAGGCACTGGCCTGCCAGATTCATTTTCTCTACATCCAGGGAGCGGGCAACATGCCAGGAAAAACGAAACGCAAAGGGATCGGGGAACCTCTCGGTCCGTAACCGATAACGATAGACACGCGAAACTGCCGAAAACCGGGCATCAAAATCGGGAACAGCCTCTTGCATCTCACGCACCGATATAGTCGGTCCGCACAAACGATTCAGACTCTTCTCCAGGCGGAATAAGTCGGCATCCCCCGGCAAATCACACGACACGACCTGTGCACGAGCATGCACACCAGCATCCGTACGACCAGCAACACTCAGGGGTACGCGAAAGCCGAGAACTTTCGCCATGCTGCCTTCAATAGCCCCCTGCACAGTAGGAAGATCATCGGGCTGCTTCGCCCAGCCATGAAAATCTGTGCCATCATACGCGACAAGCATTCGCACACGCATAGCAAGCCTGTCCTCCCGAAAAACCTGAAGGTCAGCCCCATAAAATGGGACTTACCAGTGCAGTAACACACTGGCAAGTCTCATTCCTCAAAATAACTGGAGAAAACTCCAGAACACCTCACACAAGCTCTATCAAAGACATAGGCGCACCGTCCCCTTTACGGGGGGCCATCTTTACGACACGGGTATATCCACCGGAGCGATCTTCGTAACGCGTCCCAATCTCATCAAAAAGTTTGTGGACTACATCCCGGTCTTGGATCTTGGCAAGTACTTGCCTTCTCGCATGCACACTTCCGTCTTTTGCCTTTGTGATAAGACGCTCAGCATACGGGCGCAATGCCTTTGCTTTCGCCTCAGTTGTCACAATGCTCTCCGAAACAAAGAGCGCAGCAGCGAGATTCGAAAGAATCTTACGTTCATGTGCCGGACTTCCGCCCAGACGAGGACCTTTACGCGGTTTCGGCATCCTTACTCCTTCACCGCCGCCGGACTTCCCTTGAGATGCAAACTAAGCTCTCCTAGCTTGGCTTTCACTTCGTCGAGGGACTTCTGCCCGAAGTTTGTAATAGAAAGCAGGTCGTCTTCAGACTTTTCAATCAACTCAGCGACCATGTTGACTTGCGCCCGCTTCAAACAATTATTTGGACGCTCCGAAAGATTCAATTCTTCAATCGACATCTCAAGTTCGGGTGTCACTTGTGTCTCTGTCACAAGCTCCCCGATCTCAAGCCCTTCACCATCTCCGATATCCGAAAAAAGATCAACCAGGCCGACAAGTGTCTTTCCTGCAGAGCTAATAGCCTCTTCAGGAGTCATGGAACCATCAGTCTCAACAATCAAGGTGAGACGGTCATAGTCCGTGGCCTGCTCAACTCGAGTAGGTTCGACACTGTACGCAACTCGACGAACAGGAGAAAAAATGGCGTCAATCGGAATCATGCCAATCGGCTGATTCGGACGTTTGTTTTTCTCCGCAACGAGATACCCACGTCCCCGTTCTACAATCACTTCGAGTTCCAACCGGCCCTTTTCATTCACATGGGCCAGCACAAGCTCGGGGTTCACAATCTCCACATCAGAAGTCGCTCGAATATCTCCTGCTGTCACCACTCCTGGGCCGGCAACATTCAGAGTAAGAGTGACAGACTCATCACTCGTTGAAGAGAGAATCACATCTTTGAGGTTGAGAATAATGTCAGTGACATCTTCTCGAACTCCCGGGATAGTGGTGAACTCATGCAGAGCCTGCCGAAAAGTCACTGAAGTGATGGCCGCTCCAGGAATAGAGGAGAGGAGCACCCGACGCAAACTGTTGCCGATAGTGTACCCCAAACCGGGCTCAAGCGGCTCGACAACAAAATTGGCAAGCACGCGCTCGCGGCCAAAGACTGGTTCTTGACGAATTTGCGGACGCTGAACGATAAGCACAGAACAAGTCCTTCCTATTTGGAGTACAACTCCACAATAAGCTGTTCCTGCACTGGGACATCGACCTGCTCTCGGGTGGGAAGATCGAGCACTTCCACTTGAGAAGCAGACTGCGTCACCCTGAGCCATTCCGGGGGCGGGGGATTAGTGTCCAGCGCGTGACGGATAACCACCAGATTGCGACTTTTTTCACGCAACTCGATGACATCACCTTTCCGCACCCGATAGGAAGGAATAGACATCTTCCGACCGTTCACGCGGAAATGACCGTGATTCACAAGCTGGCGAGCCTGTGCACGGGAAGCTGCCATCCCTGATCGGTACACAATATTGTCGAGACGGCGTTCGAGGAAGAACAAAAGGTTCTCCCCAGTAATGCCTTTCTTACGCGTCGCTTCGTCGTAATAGTGGCGAAACTGCCGCTCTAGTACGCCGTAAAAACGTCGTGCCTTCTGTTTTTCGCGAAGCTGAAGAAGATACTCGGACTCACGCACGCGTCCCCGCCCGTGTATCCCTGGCGGGTACGGACGCCGTTCAATGCCACATTTCACACTGTAGCAACGCTGTCCCTTTAGGAACAGTTTCCGGCGCTCACGCCTGCACTTCTTACAACTCGGATCCGTTTCTTTAGCCATTTTCGTGTCACCCTTACCAATACACGATGTCAGACACGGCGGCGCTTCTTGGGACGGCACCCATTATGCGGAACAGGAGTGACATCTTTGATACTCACAACCTCAAGCCCAGCATTCTGTAAAGAACGCACGGCTGTGTCACGTCCGGATCCCGGACCACGAACAAAAACGTCGACCTTGCGCATCCCATGCTCAATGGCACGCTTTGCGGCTTGTTCCGCAGCAAGCTGTGCAGCAAAAGGCGTCGACTTCCGCGAACCTTTGAAACCCACATTTCCCGACGAAGCCCAAGAAACAGTGTTCCCTTGCACATCGGAAATAGTGACAATCGTATTGTTAAAAGACGTTTTCACATGGGCAGCCCCATGTGATATGTTTTTGCGCTCACGCCGGCGAGGCCGACGCCCTGCAGCACCTCTTTGTGTCACTTGACAAATCCTCGTTCTGTCCGACTCAGTGCTTTCGAATTCTCGGCTTCTTCTTGATGCCCACATTCCGCTTTGGACCTTTCCTAGTCCGAGCGTTTGTGTGTGTGCGCTGTCCTCGCACTGGCAAACCACGCCGATGACGGATGCCCTGATAACACCCGATCTCGATCTTCCGCTTTATGTCTTGGTTGACCTCACGACGGAGATCTCCCTCAATCTTGTAATGACCGTCAATCCAGGTGCGAAGCCGGCTTACTTCCTCGTCGGTCAGATCGCGGACACGCGTGTCAGGGCCGACTCCTGTGCCTCGGCAGGTTTCACGCGCACGAGAGATCCCCATACCAAAAATATATGTCAACCCAATTTCCGTCCGCTTGTCGCGAGGAAGGTCAACCCCAGCAATACGTGCCATAGCTCGTCACTTTCTGTTCTGTTCCCTTCTCCCCTCCAAAAGGAGGTCAAGAGGAGAGCAGAGGCATCGCTCCTGCTCTACAACGAGACACTCACTGATAAACCAGTGACCCAAAAATGGACAATATCGTCTCGTTCTCTTCTCCCTTGTGGCAGATCTCGTGTAGTAAATCTCGGTTGTCATGCAAGAATGCCCGGAGCGCCACACAACCGCAGCAAACGGCTCCAAAACACATCAACATTCACTCAACCTCGACAGCACGCCTCCGCCCATCCCAAAGGGCTGCCGCAAGTAAGAGTTGCTTACTTACAAAGACAGCCTCTTCTCCATAGAGCCCTCTTTTCACAGGAAAAGGCAAGGACCTGTGGGGAAGACGCCCGACCGGAGCGCTCCTTCAGGAACTCCGTCGTTTAACCTTGTCGCTGTTTGTGACGCGGATTTTCGCAAATCACCATCACGCGACCATGTCGCCGAATAATTCGACACTTTTCACAAATCTTCTTGACAGAAGGCCGAACCTTCACATCTACTCCAAACACACCGAAATCAACAAATAATACACTCACTTGTACCGATAGATAATACGTCCTCGCTCCAAGTCATATGGAGACATTTCAACAAGGACACGATCTCCTGGAAGAATGCGGATGTAGTGCATACGCATCTTCCCCGATATGTGAGCAAGAACCTTGTGACCGTTTGGCAACTCGACCCGGAACATCGCGTTAGGCAACGGTTCGATAACCGTACCTTCGACTTCCAAAGTATTCTCTTTTTTCGCCATCAGCGCGCGTAAACTTCCTCATTTTGCCGACAGTCGATGAACAAGTCTAGCATCAGCAGCTTCCAATCGTCGAACAGTAGACTCTTTCTCTTGGGAACAGAGGTAACCAGGACTGCATCTACATAGTTTTGAAACCATGCAACCCCAGTGCTATTCAAAACACCGAGAAAACAAAAACTCGGTCCCTCTCCACTCTCCCAAAAGAACAGACTCGTAACTCGGCCTATGAGGCCACGCATTCTGTGCACAGAGATAAGAGAAACTTCCCATTGGGATATACACACACAAGGCGCAAAATCGACACGATCATATGCGATGGCTATGTGCAATGACCTCGCACAGCGAGAGCACAGTGCCAACACGCGAAAAATCCGCGTACCGCACACAAACTGGAAAACCACAAACTCGTCTCACACCTGGGTGCCGAATCCCGGATAATCAAGAGAAAATCACAGCTCGACACAAGACGTGAATCTTGCCTCACACAAGAGACCATCGACAGCCTGTTTCGTACATTTACAGCACACTATACATCTTGGTGCTGCTCTGACATGCGACAGCAAGCAGGCATTTTAAAAAATAAAGTGCGCCAACTCCGCAATAACTAATTTTCCTGACACACCTTCGACAACATTCTCCCGCAAAAACACTCTACGCGCAAATATTGTACTTCTCATCTCATGCCAGGATATCTTTCAACGATCACTCGATCACACGAAGAATCCTCTGATAAACCTCCTCCACGTCGCCAACACCATCAACCGTACGCAACACACCAATTGAGTCGTAATAAGCTACAACTGGCGCAGTGTCCTGCAGATACACGCCAAGGCGCTTCTCAAAGGTCGCGACAGAGTCATCCACGCGTCCCTCTTCCTCGGCACGCTTCCGAATCCGACTCACCAGAATTTCTTCTGGTACAACAATATGCAAAACTGCAGTAATACTGTTTTTCCCAAAAGCTGCACCAAGCGCCTCTGCCTGTGCCACTGTTCGAGGAAAACCATCCAAAAGAAAGCCTTTCTCACAGTCCGGTGCTTCCAGACGCTCCAAAACAAGACCTACAACTGTCTCATCCGGAACAAGCAGACCACCTTCAACATACTTCTGGGCTTCACACCCCATTGGGGTCTGCTTTTTAATAGCATCTCGGAACATGTCGCCTGTAGAAATCCAGGCAAAATCTTCTTTCGCCGCCAGACGGACAGCTTGTGTTCCTTTCCCAGCACCTGGCGGGCCGATGAGAATAATCCGCTTCATTGACCTGTCACCTCGACATTACAAACTTCCCAGCGCAACCACCACTGGGCTAGTGCGCTACGCGAAACACTTTGCACTCCATACCACCAGAACCTCATTGTCACGCCAAACCAGAGATGCTCCATTATTTCGATCGAGACATCGACAAGAAACCTTCGTAATTACGCATGGTCAATTGGCTATCAATCTGTTTCATTGTCTCAAGAGCCACACCCACCGTAATGAGCAGTGACACGCCACCGAAAGTAAAGGCAGAAACGTTCCACACTGCCAAAACAACCAAAGGCACAAGAGCTACAAAAGCAAGATAGAGAGCACCAGGCAAAGTCAAGCGATTCAGAATACGGGAAAAATAGTTTGCAGTAGCGTCACCAGGACGGACACCGGGAATATATCCCCCTTGTTTTTTGAGAAAATCTGCCTGTCTCCAAGGGTCAAATTGAATCATGTTATAGAAGTAAGAAAACCCGATCACAAGAAGAAAGTACGAAAGCACATACACAGGGCTCGTTTGATTTTGAAGATTGTTCTCCACCCAAGAGCGCAAAGACTCTCCCCAGCCATCCGAGGGAACCACCGAAAGAATTAAGGCAGGAATTGTCAGAATTGAGCTGGCAAAAATAACAGGGATCACACCACCGGTATTCACCTTGAGCGGAATATAGGTGGATCCCCCTTGTGTCTGCCGACGTCCTACAATCCGCTTCGCAAACTGCACATGAATCCGGCGCTCTCCCGATTCAATAAAAACAATTGCCACGATCATCGCGAAAAAGATCATCAAGATGACGAAAAATTGCGCTGGATTCTGTTGCCAAATGCGATTTCCCTCAGAAGGCAACGCAGATACCACAGAAGCAAAAATCAGCAGGGACATCCCGTTTCCGATACCACGCTGACTAATCAGCTCGCCAAGCCACATGACGAGAACAGTCCCTGTTGTCATCGTCAATACCATAAGACCATAACGCCACCACTCGTGGTTCCCTGGCCCCAGGATATCAATCGACCCCCCACCACCGCCGGGAGTGATTTGCCCTTGGGAAAACAAGTAGACAAAACCAGAGGACTGAATAACAGCCAAAATAAGCGTGAGGTAACGCGTCCACTGCGTGATTTTTTTCTGCCCGCTTTCTCCCTCTTCCCGCCACTGCTCAAACTTCGGAATAACCACAGTGAGGAGCTGGATGATAATCGAAGCGGTAATCGCGGGCATGATCCCAAGAGAGAAAACCGAAACACGTTCAAGTGCGCCACCCGAGAAAAAATCAACGAGATTTGCGATCCCGCCTATTCCTTCATCCCTCAGTCGTTCTAGCGCATCAAAATCTATTCCTGGTACCGGGACATGCGTTCCTAACCGATAAAGGCCAATAATAAACAGCACAAACAAGATCTTCTTCCGAAGATCTGGCACTTTGAATATGTTGGCGAGGGAAGAAATCACCTCGCGTCTCCTTTACCGATGCTGCCAATTTCCAGAACTAATCTACTGCTTTGTCGCTCCCCTAGGGGAGCGACAAAGCGAGATCAAAAATCATGCGCCTACACTCCAAACCAGTGAAGGTCCAGAACAACCCCACTGCAGCACACAATTTATAAGGATATACGTTACGACACAACTTCAGCTGAACCACCAGCAGCTTCCAGCTTAGCGACTGCCGATTTAGAAAAAGCATGCGCTTTCACTGCTAACGAAGCTGTGATTTCACCATCACCAAGCACCTTGACCAGACCCTTGTGGGGAACAACGCCTTTTTCTTTCAAAAGTTCAGGCGTAATCTCTGGACCAAGATCTTTCAAGTCTCCCACATTTACAACATTGTACGAAACACGAAATGGGTTCCTAAACCCCTTTGCCTTCGGAACACGTTGCACCAAGGGAAGCTGCCCTCCCTCAAAACCAAGACGAGTCGTCCCGCGGGCCTTCTGACCTTTTGTACCACGACCAGCAGTTTTCCCTCTTCGACCGCCTTCACCACGGCCGACGCGGACCTTCTTACTTCTCGCTCCAGCAGGAGGTCGGAGATCATGCAGTTTAATCGGAGTTCTTTCTTCCTCTGCCACTTGTCTCACACTTCCTTCACTAAGACGAGATGAGAGACTCGCTGTAGCATTCCCCGAACCTCGGGCGTGTCCTCTTTTACGACTGACTGTCGAATTTTTCGCAAGCCCAAAGCGCGCATCGTCGCACGCGCCTTCGGTTTATTGCCGATTGTGCTGCGAATTTGTGTGATACAAAGCTCTGCCACTCAACCTACTCCTGCACTCCAGCGGCTACTGTATTCTGGGTCTCGTTGCACGCCTTCAACAGTTTTCGTGGCGTAATCTCTTCAGGCTTTTTCCCGCGCCAACGCGCCACATCGGCAGGAGAACGCAAAGAGCGCAGTCCATCCATCGCAGCGTGTGCCACATTAATCTGAGTGGCCGACCCCAGCGACTTCGCAAGGACGTCTTTCACACCTGCGCATTCCAGAATTGCCCGCACTGCACCGCCGGCAATTACCCCTGTTCCAGGAGCCGCGGGCTTCAGCAAAACCCGTCCCGCGCCCTTTTGTCCAATCACAGGGTGCACAATCGTCGCTCCGGCCATCGGCACTTTCAGCATATCTCGCTTCGCGAGCTCAATGGCTTTTTGGATAGCCGCGGGAACTTCTTTTGCCTTGCCGTACCCTACGCCGACTTTCCCTTTACGGTCTCCAACCACCACCAAAGCAGTGAAACTAAAACGGCGACCGCCCTTCACGACTTTGGCGACACGATTGACATTAACAACCCGCTCTTCAAACGGACTGCGATCATCTTGCGCCATAATCTCCTTCTTTCACACCTTCAAAACTCGAGCCCGGCCTCACGCGCTGCATCAGCTAGAGCCTTCACGCGACCGTGGTATTTGCATCCGCCTCGGTCAAAAATCACTGTCTGCACACCGGCAGCCTTGGCCCGCTCACCGATCGTCTTCCCCACGGCTCTCGCACATTCGAGGTTGTTACCGTCAGGCGCATCAGCCTGCAAGGTTGAAACAGCAGCCAAAGTATGTCCACTTACATCGTCGATCACCTGCACATGAAAATGCCGATTGGAACGACGAACCGAAAGACGCGGACGCTGCGCTGTCCCCGTAACTTTCTTGCGAACTCGGACCCTACGCCGTACACGTTGCTGATGCGTTTTGAGCTTTTTCTTCATTTTTGCCCTCCCGCTTCGGCTTACGCGCCGGCCTTGCCGGCCTTGCGCCGGACATGCTCACCGACATACCGAATTCCTTTGCCCTTATATGGCTCAGGTCGACGGATTCCCCGGATATCTGCGGCCATCTGACCAACGGCCTGTTTGTCAATCCCCTCTACCACAACTCTTGTCGGAGAAGGAGTAGACAAGACAATTCCCTCACGCGGCATCACGCGCACGAGATGAGAATATCCAACCTGAAATTCCAGGCTTTTTCCCTTCAGTGCAACACGATAACCCACGCCCACAATCTCTAGTTCTTTTTTGAAACCACCGGTGACACCTTGCACCATGTTTGCAACAAGAGACCGTGTTAATCCATGCAGAGAACGCACACTGGGCGTATTATCTGATCGTTGTACAACGACCTCGTTACCTTCTTGCAACAAGGCAATTTGCTCTGGGATGTCTTGTGACAAGGACCCCTTAGGTCCTTTCACACTGATACTCCCATCCGCGATCTTGATTTCAACCTCAGAAGGGAACGTAATGGGCTTATTGCCAATACGACTCATAGACTTCGTGCCTTACCACACATAACACAGCACTTCACCACCGATGTTCCGGCGTCGTGCCTCACGATCAGTCATAATCCCAGCAGAAGTGGAAATGATCGCGATACCGAGACCGCCCATCACACGGGGAAGTGACTTCGATTTCGAATAGACCCGAAGACCGGGCTTTGAAACACGCTTGAGTCCACTAATCACACGTTTACGGTTGTCAACGTACTTTAGCTTGACCTCAAGAACACGCTGTCCCCCGCTCGGGTGCGCACGTTCCTCTTCAGGACACGCATCCCGCAGGGAATAGCCTTCGATATAACCTTCGTCTTCCAAAATTCCGGCAAGCGCGACGCGTAATTTCGACGTCGGCATCGACACAACTTCATTGTAAACAAGTGCCGAGTTCCGAATTCTGGTCAACATGTCAGAAACAGGGTCCGTAACGACCATTCCTGCTACCTCACCACGATGCCTTGGTCACGCCGGGGATTTCGCCATTGTGCGCCATTGCCCGTAGGCAGATGCGACAAAGACCAAACTTGCGATACACAGAGTGTGGCCTGCCACATCTCTGACAACGAGTGTACTCACGGGACTTGAAGGCCTTGGGCTTCATACCAGACGCGACTCGTGTACGGTCATGAAGAACCGCTGCAGCGATCCGCTTCTGCTTCACTATCAATGCTTTCCGTGCCAAACCTTGCTCCTTGTCAGCGGCGGAAGGGGAACCCGAAAGCCTGCAATAGCGCGCGGCCTTCCTCATTTGTCCTCGCAGTGGTGACGATCGTGATGTCCATCCCACGCACTTCTTTCACCTGGTCATAATCGATCTCAGGAAAAATAAGCTGCTCTGTCACACCAAAGGTGTAATTACCACGGCCATCAAAGCTATCGGGGGAAAGACCCCGAAAATCTCGAATACGCGGAATAGACAAGGTCACCAGACGGTCAAAAAACTCCCACATACGATCGCCACGCACCGTACACATAGCACCAATAGTCTGGCCGGCTCGGAGTTTAAAACCAGCGATCGACTTGCGAGCTCGAGTGACTTTTGGTTTTTGACCGGTAATCACAGCGAGTTCTTCCACAGCAGAGTCAATAACTTTGCTGTCAGACGCTGCGATACCGAGGCCCATATTGACCACGATCTTCTCGAACTTAGGTACGAGCATGACATTTGGAAGAGAGAAATCTTCCTGTAATTTTGGGCGAACCTCACTCAGATATTTTTGTTTTAGGCGTGGTGCTGTCACAGCTCACTCCCACACTTCCGGCAGACACGATACTTTCTACCGTCTTCGTCAGTGCCGGCACCAAGGCGCGTCGGACCACATTTGTCACAGAGAATCATCACATTCGAAACATGAATTGGCATGTTCTTCTCAATGATCCCCGCCTGCTCATTCTGTCTGCGAGGCGCTTGATGGCGCTTGGCAATACCCGCACCTTCAACAATGACACGGTTACGCTCGGGCAGAACTCGCACTACATTGCCGGTATGTCCACGCACACGGTCTTTGCCTGCGATTACTTTTACTTTATCGCCCTTTCTGATCTTCATCAGAGCACCTCAGGAGCCAGGGAAACAATCCGCATAAAACGTGCTTCCCGCAATTCACGTCCAACTGGACCAAAAATACGCGTCCCACGAGGCTGGCGGTTATTGTCAATAATGACAGCTGCATTCTCGTCGAATCGGATGTAGCTCCCATCCGGACGACGTTTTTGCTGCTTCACACGTACAACAACGCATCGAACGATTTCGCCTTTTTTCACGTTTCCACCTGGCATTGCGTCTTTCACTGTCGCGACAAACACATCACCAATGGAAGCGTAACGACGCTTCGATCCGCCGAGTACCTTAATACAGAGAACCTCTTTCGCACCTGTGTTATCCGCGACCCTCAGTCGCGATTCCTGCTGGATCACTTGGCGCGCTCCATAATCTCTTCAAGCCGCCAGCGTTTCAGCTTCGACAAAGGTCGCGTCTCGACAATGCGCACACGATCCCCCATCCGGGCCTCATTCTTTTCGTCATGCGCATGCAATTTCACGCTTCGAGTCAGAATTTTTCCATACAAAGGGTGACGCGTCCGCTCAGCAACAAGGACCGTCACCGTTTTGTTCATCTTGTCGCCGGCAACGATTCCTTCCCGGATTTTGCGACGACCGCGTTCAATAGAATCAGACATTCACAGTCTCCTCTGTCTGCTCGTAATCTGACACGGCGATACTGCCAACAGCAGAAACACTGACCTCGATAACATCAGCGCTCTTCTTGGGAAAACGCCGGCACTTCTTCTTGCGAAGGCACCGGCACTTCTTCTTCCTGCGGAACAACAAGCTCGATGTTTTCTCCAGCGCGTCCGGCTGCTTTCGTCTCGGCTTCAACGAGACGAAGGGAACGAGCTTGACGACGAGCTCGCCAGCGCTGCCGCAAAGAAAGATGATCGCCTGTTTCTGCAGTAACGCGCTCTTCTTGCACAGCTACAGCAGCTTCAGCTTCGCTTTCCGCCTGTTCTCCGAGAACAGTCAGGATACGAGCAATTTCACGACGAAGTTCACGGAAACGATGTGTCCGATCAAATTGACCCGTCGCATATTGGAAACGAAGATTGAACGACTCTTCTTTCGCTTCAGAAAGAAGTTGTTCAAGTTCGTCACGATTCAACTCGCGTAGTTCAGCAGCCTTGGTCATTCCACATCTCGCTTCACGAAACGCGTCTTCAAGGACAACTTGTGACCAGCAAGACGCATAGCCTCACGAGCTGTTTCTTCGTCAACCCCAGCAAGTTCAAACATCACACGACCAGGTCGCACGACAGCAACCCAGCGTTCAGGTGAGCCTTTTCCAGACCCCATGCGAGTCTCTGCAGGCTTCTCTGTTACTGGCTTATCGGGAAAAATGGTGATCCACACCTTCCCGCCACGCTTGATATAGCGCGTGATTGCAATACGAGCAGCTTCAATCTGAGAGTTTGTGACCCAACCAGCTGAGAGTGCTTGTATGCCGTATTCTCCGAATTTCACTTCGGTGTGGCCTTTCGCAAGCCCAGTGCGACGCCCACGTTGTTGCTTACGGTAGCGCGTACGCTTCGGCATCAACATCAAGCATCACCTCCCTCCGGAGGAGCAGCCGAGCCATTCCCGTTCTGCTGATCAGCAGAACGGGTAGTCTCGCTCGAAACGACCTCAACTGCAACTTTGGCCTCATCGGAAACAGCTTCCGACCCAGCAGAAATTGCTTCCGGGGAGTCCTCAAGCGGAACCGGAGGACGCGGTCGGCGTGGTATGTTCTCGCTTGGGGAAAATTCAGCAGGAGTCTTACTGTCTTTGTTTCCGCCCAACTTCGCGCTTCCACGTCGACGCCCATTGCGTCGAGGTGCAGCATCCCCTGCTGCCATGGCGGCTTCAGCAGAAATCTTCTCCGCCCGTTCCCGACTGATAATGTCGATGTCGCCTTTATAAATCCAGACTTTCACGCCAATAACGCCGAAGTTTGTCTTGGATTCGTAAAAACCGTAATCGATATCGGCACGCAATGTGTGGAGCGGAACTCGCCCCTCTCGGTACCACTCGGTCCTGGCCATTTCAGACCCGCCAAGACGCCCAGAACACTGGACTCGCACTCCCAAAGCCCCTGCTTTGAGAACATTCTGCATCGCCCGTTTCATGGCCCGACGAAAACTCACCCGTCCACGCAACTGCTCAGCCACGTTCTGAGCGACAAGACGAGCATCAAGTTCAGGCTTTTCGACCTCAACCACATTGAGCTGCACGCGCTTGCCTGTCATGCGGTCAATCACACCACGCAAACGGTCAGCCTCAACACCGCGCCGCCCAATGACAATCCCAGGACGAGCGGTGTGGACATCCACACGCAAGCGGTCTCGCGTCCGCTCAATCTCAATCCTGCTTATCAAGGCGTGCGGGAGCTGCCTCATTACATAGTCACGAATTTTCCAGTCCTCTATCAAATAGTCCTGGTACATCTTGTCGGCATACCAGCGGGACTTCCAGTCAGTGACAATGCCGAGGCGGAATCCATAAGGATGAATCTTCTGACCCATCAGCTTTCCTCCGGAATCTCAGCAACAGAAATAGACAGATGACTCAATCGTTTCCGCACTCGATAGGCTCGACCTCGAGCCCGCGCCCGCCATCGTTTGAGCATCTGGCCTTCGTCGACCGTAATAGTCGAGATATAAAGCTCATCTTCTCCCACGCCAAGCGGCCCATTCTCAGAGTTGGCAACTGCGGAATCAAGGGTCTTGATAATAAGCTCAGCCCCGCCTTTCCCAGAGAAGTAAAGAATACGGCGTGCTTCCACCACAGGCATCCCACGCACCAGGTCCACGAGAATCCGCAACTTTCGAGGTGTGCATCGCACTCCCCGTAGAATTGCACGCGCCTCAAGCGGCTTTTCGGCAGCAAGATCGGTGGTCATCGGCGCACCCTTGCAGAACGGTCTTGGCCGGCGTGGTGGCGGAAAGTCCGCGTGGGAGCGAACTCGCCAAGTTTGTGGCCGACCATGGACTCACTGATAAAAACAGGAACATGTTTGCGCCCGTCATGCACCCCAATCGTATGCCCCACCATTTCAGGAATGATGGTGGAACGACGGGACCAAGTTTTGACAATTCTCTTGTCTCCCGACTTATTGAGTCGGTCAACCTTTTTCAAGAGGTGATCGTCGACAAAAGGCCCTTTTTTCAAGCTGCGCGGCATTGCTTCTCCCCTTCCTCTTAGCGACGACCGCGCTTGCGGCGACGACGAACGATGTACTGGTTAGAACGATTTTTCTTTGAGCGAGTCGGACGCTCCAACTTTCCCCAAGGGGAAACGGGGTGACGTCCACCAGAGGACTTCCCCTCCCCGCCGCCAAGCGGATGATCGACTGGGTTCATAGCCACACCACGTGTAGTAGGACGCACGCCCTTCCACCGTTTCCGACCAGCTTTCCCCAGCTTGATGAGTTCGTGCTCACTATTTCCGACTTCTCCAACAGTCGCCCGACAAATCACCGGAACAAGCCGGTATTCCCCTGAAGGCATGCGGAGTTGTGCAAGCTTCTCGTCTTTTGCCATGAGTTGCACAGATGCACCTGCAGCCCGAGCAATCTTGGCGCCGGCACCTGGCTTAAACTCAATACAGTGAATAGTCGTACCAACAGGGATATTGCTGAGTGGTAGCGCATTTCCCAGTTTGATGTCGGCCTTGGGGCCAGACTCTACGACGTCACCAACACTAAGGCGATGAGGAGCAATAATATAACGCTTCTCACCATCCCGATAGTGAAGCAGAGCGATTCGAGCGTTACGATTCGGATCGTACTCGATCGCCGCTACTTTCGCGGGAACACCATCTTTTTTACGCCGAAAATCCACAATCCGGTAACGTCGTTTGTGTCCGCCTCCGCGGTGACGTGTGGTGATTCGACCATAGGAGTTCCGACCGCCAGTTTTCGAAATCTTGGCAGTAAGAGACCGCTCTGGCTTTGTTTTCGTAATCTCAGAAAAGTCCGAGACAGTCTGAAAACGACGACCAGGAGAAGTGGGATTACGCTTTCGAATTCCCACGAATCACGCCCCCTCAAAAATTGGAATAGTATCCCCTGCTGCAAGTTTCACCATAGCGTGCTTACGCGCGGCACGTTGACCCCACTGAAAAGTACGGCGATTCCGCTTACGCTTGCCTGACCTGTTCAAGGTGTTGATATTTTCGACACGCACATCAAAAAGCTGTTCCACAGCCTGGCGAATCTCAATCTTGTTCGCATGGGGATGCACTTTAAAAGTATAGGTATTCGCCCGTTCAATCAAGTCATAGGATTTCTCCGAGACAACAGGGGCGAGAATGACATCACGCGCGTCTTTCACACTGCCACCTCCTTTTCCACAGAGTCTGCAGAAGAGCCCTCAGGAGTCCCTGAAAAACACGTACTCAGTGCAGAAAGCGATTCTTGACTGAAAACCAGCCAGTCCGAACGGAGCACATCATAAGTATTCACTTGATCAGCACTCAAAATATGCACTAGCGGAAGGTTCCGAAAGGACTTCCAAGAGTTCTCATCCGAAAAAGAATGCAGCACCACAACCACACGCTTTTCAACGGAAAGCGCAGCAAGCAGAGCCTTCGCCTCTTTTGTTGAGGGATGCGCAAATCCAAACTCGTCCAAAACCCGGACTCGATCAGTTTGGGCCCGATCGGACAAGGCCGAACGCAAAGCCAATCGCACCATTTTCTTCGGAGTGGACTGGGCATAACTCCGTGGAGTTGGACCATGCACCACTCCTCCACCTACCCATTGAGGTGAACGGATCGAACCCTGACGAGCACGACCAGTGCCTTTTTGGCGCCAGGGCTTGGCACCTCCACCACGCACTTGCGCACGGGTCTTTGTCTTATGAGTACCAGCACGAGCAGCTGCACGCTGCGCCACAACGACTTGGTACATCACTGCCATATTCGGCTCAATCCCAAAAAGATTGGGATCAAGCTCAACAGAACCTACGACTTCACCAGTTTTGTGAAAAAGATCCACCATCAGAGGATCCCCTTCTGCTTCAGCAGTTTCTTCTTTGCCTGTCCCCGCACCAAAACCAAACCGCCTTTAGGGCCAGGAACTGCACCTTTCAGAAGAATGATCTCCCGCTCAGGATCAGCAGCGACAATTGTGAGGTTATGCACGGTTGTCTGCTGCGCTCCATGACGCCCCGCCATGCGCTTCCCTTTAAAAACACGGGAAGGAGTCGCACACATTCCGATGGAACCAGGGTGCCGGTGGATACGGTGAGCACCATGACTTGCACGTTGACCAGCAAAATTATGGCGCTTCATCACGCCGGTGAAGCCTTTTCCCTTGGAAACACCGACAACGTCCACAAGATCGCCATCTGCAAAAATATCAGCCGTCACAGACTGCCCGGACTCGTAAGGAGGAGGACCGACAGAGCGGACTTCAACCGTATGGCGAGCAGGCTCAATCTCGTATTTCTTGGCATGACCGATCTCTGGCTTCGTTGCCTTCGAACGTTTCTTCTCGCCCAGACAAAGTTGCATTGCTTCATAGCCGTCGGTCTCAAGTGTTTTCACTTGGCCCACACGACATCCGGCCACTTTTACGACTGTCACCGGCACAACGCGAGCATCTTCATCGAAGATCTGCGTCATGCCGACTTTTTTTCCGAGGATTCCCTTCATGCAGCGCTCTTTCGCAACAATCTAAAACTTGCCTGCCACACATCCCTCACCCTTGATGCACCTTGATCTCAATGTCAACACCCGCTGGAAGGTCAAGACGCTGAAGCGAATCAACCGTTTTCGGAGTGGGATCAACAATGTCAAGAAGACGCTTGTGAATCCGCATTTCAAAATGCTCACGAGAGTCTTTATGCCTGTGGGGTGAACGGATCACACAATAACGGTGTCGTTCAGTCGGAAGGGGAATCGGCCCGCACACCCGCGCTTGCGTGCGCACAACAGTCTCCACGATCTTGCGCGCGGACTGATCGACCACCTCATGGTCATAGGCTTTGAGCCGAATGCGGATACGCTGCTGCCCGGCCATCACTCTCCTTTTAATCTTCCCCGCCAGAGGGGCGCCAGGGCATAAATCCCTGTCAATTTGCCTTGTGGCTGTCAACACCTCGCCAGCGACCCAATAGCGGCGTACACAACTCAGGGAAAACAGCAGGCTACAAGCTGGGCAACCAGCGTGAAAAGACCTCTTTTCCAGCCTCAACACACCAAACCTGCTGCGCTATCTCGCCACGGGAATCTCAAAAACCGCGCAGCACACGCCGCGCAGCGAAAACGAGGAACGAAGCACACCGCACAGGCAGAGCACTCTCGTGGCAAAACCCATCTCAAAAGAGGCCCGTACGGAACGAAGAAACAGCCACTGCAGGCAAAGACGCAAGCAGAGACACCAAACCGAAGAAAACGACAAAACCAAGCGAGCCTTCTTCAGCTCCTGGCAAAACAGTCGACAGGATGCTCCCAGTAAACCCCGGCAAATTGTCTTCACAATCGCCACAAAAGCTTCGTCACAAGCAAACTCAAAGGTTCGTTCTGCCAAAGCACAACAAACCTTTTTTGCTCTCGCCGACACACCTACGCGGCATATCAACGAAACGCCCTCAAACTTCCGCCCAGAAAATATCCGAGCACTTTGAGCGCCGCTCACGGAGAACCATGTCGAGTGCCAACCAGATGACAAAAAAGGCTTCTGGTAAGCAAACCCAGAGAGAGTCACTCTCCCTGACGTTCGCACTTGTCGTCTACAGACAGAGACAGCAATGACCGTTCGGGCTGAACTCGAAAAAACCGAGACGCACCCCGAACGGCACTACCGCTCACGGCCTAGATTATGCACTTGTTCCGACATACCGGGCCTCTTGGAAGCAATGCCTCAGACGATTTCGCCTGGTTCCCGGGCTTCTTCGTTTCCGAATTTCTTCTACAACTGCCAATAATGACAAACACCCACCTACGGGGAGAAACCCAACGAAAAAGGACTACAAAGCCTTTTCGCACAAGATTCCCTCGAAGGCACGCCTACTGCTTATGCCAGAAAAAAGGCAGAAGAAAAACGATACGCGAGAATGTCGATATCACAGACAACGACATTAGTCTAGACGATAAACGCCTAGAAAACAAACCTCAACTCTGTTGTAGAAAAGAAAAACGACCAATCGTAAAAAGGAAAACCTTTTCGCGATTGGTCGTTTACGTTTTATCCTTGACAGCTCCCTCTCTCAAGGGAATTTTGCCGGCAAGATAAAAAATCAGGAAGGGTGATCCTCTATTCGAGGATTTTGATCACACGGCCTGCTCCCACAGTCCGTCCGCCTTCACGGATCGCGAACTTCAGACCGTCTTCCATAGCGATAGGCTCGTGTAGCTCTACCGTCAAGTCTGTATTGTCGCCAGGCATCACCATTTCTGTGCCTTCAGGCAAAGTGATAGATCCTGTGACATCAGTCGTGCGAAAGTAGAACTGCGGACGATACCCGGGGAAGAAGGGAGAGTGACGACCTCCCTCTTCTTTCGTCAGGCAATAGACCTGAGCCTCAAACTTCTTGTGCGGCGTAATAGTGCCAGGCTTGACAAGCACCTGCCCACGAGAGACTTCCTCTTTATCAACTCCTCGCAACAAGACACCGGCATTGTCTCCAGCCTGAATCTCGTCGAGCAGCTTCCGAAACATCTCCAGGTCAGTTGCGGTTGTCTTCTGAGTGGACTTGATCCCGACGATCTCCACCTCTTCCATCTTCTTCAAGATGCCGCTCTCGACACGGCCTGTGACCACAGTTCCACGACCCTGGATGGAAAAGACGTCCTCAATAGGCATGAGAAAATCTTTGTCCACATCCCGTTCGGGTTGGGGAATGTACTCGTCAACCGTCGCCATCAGCTCCAGAACGGATCCGACATATTTGTCGTCACCTTCGAGAGCCCTCAGCGCTGAACCGCGAATAACGGGAACATCATCACCTGGGAAATTGTACACGCTAAGTAGTTCACGCACTTCAAGTTCAACAAGGTCGAGAAGCTCTTCGTCATCGACCATGTCACACTTGTTGAGGAAAACCACGATATAGGGAACTCCTACCTGATAACAGAGAAGAATATGTTCCCGTGTCTGCTGCATAGGCCCGTCATCAGCAGACACAACCAGAATCGCACCGTCCATTTGGGCGGCACCTGTGATCATGTTTTTGATGTAGTCGGCGTGACCAGGACAGTCAACATGAGCATAATGACGGTTTTCTGTCTCATACTCGACGTGCGCAATGGCGATTGTAATCCCGCGCTCACGCTCTTCCGGCGCTTTATCAATTTCATCGAAAGGGGTGGCCGTCGACCCCTCGATTTGATCGGAGAGAACCTTCGTGATAGCCGCGGTGAGCGTCGTCTTCCCGTGGTCAATATGACCAATGGTCCCGATGTTGACGTGCGGCTTGGTCCGCTCGAACTTCTCCTTGCTCATCTGTGTGCTTCCTCCTCGGATGAATCCATCAGCCGCTGCTTAGTCTCAAGACTGAACGAATTCCCTGCCCATCTCAATATGAGAGGGCTTGCCTTTCTTCATCATGGGTCTGAGTTACCGCGCATTCAGCAGGCGAGAGAACCAGTAGAAGACACTGGCCCACCACGCTTCCACTCGAAAAACTCGCCTCGTGAAGAACCTACATTCAGCGCGGCACTCTGACGGTCATTCCCCTCGAATGCGAGCAATGATCTCAGCAGCGATCGGCCCCGGCACTTCTCGGTAGGAATGGAACTGCATCGAGTAGGTCGCTCGCCCCTGGGTGCGTGAACGCAGATCGGTAGCATACCCGAACATCTCTGCCAGAGGGACTTCTGCATCGACAACCTGCTCACCTCCGCGAGCAGTCATCGCTCCGATTCTCCCTCGTCGGCTCGAAAGATCACCTATCACATCCCCCATGTAATCTTCGGGAGTCGTCACGGAAACTGACATGATGGGCTCGAGTAAAACTGGCTTCGCTTTCTGGGCACCTTGCTTAAAAGCCATGGACCCAGCAATTTTGAAGGCCATTTCAGACGAGTCCACCTCATGGTAGTTCCCGTCCACAAGATTAACTCTGACATTAACCATCGGATACCCAGCAAGTATGCCGGTCTCCATCGTTGTACGAATGCCTTCGTTAACCTTGGGAATATACTCTCGGGGGATCGCGCCTCCTTTAATGCTGTCAACAAATTCATAGGATTCCTCCCCTTCGAGAGGAAGAGGCGTCAAATTAATCTTGACACGTGCAAACTGCCCGCGACCACCTGTTTGACGCTTGAAAGTCACATCCACATTCTCAACAGGACGCGTGAGGGTCTCCCGATAGGCCACTTGCGGCCGCCCGACATCGGCACTCACACCAAATTCCCGCACCATCCGATCAACAAGAACTTCCAGATGCAACTCGCCCATACCAGAAATCGTGGTCTGGCCGGTCTCCTCGTCTCCCTGCACGACAAAGGTTGGATCTTCATCCGAAAGGGAAACAAGTGCCTTCGAAAGTTTATCTTGGTCAGCTTTCGAACGGGGTTCGATCGCAACCTTGATAACCGGAGTAGGAACGTCAAGTGACTCCAGCACAATTGGGGCGGAAGGAGCACACAAAGTCTCACCGGTTTTTGTGGCCTTCAGACCAACGGCGGCGACAATGTCTCCAGTCATAACATAGGCGCGATCTTCCTGGGTCTTGGCATGCATCTGCAAAATCCGTCCCAGCCGCTCTTTCTTCCCTGACGAAGCATTGAGAAGGGTTATCCCCTTCTCAACTTTGCCGGAGTAGACCCGAAAATAAGTGAGCTTCCCGACATACGGATCGGACATGATCTTGAATGCCAAAGCGCTAAAGGGAGCTTCATCATCAGGCGGGCGTTCCACAAGTTCTTGTGTTTTCGTATGGCTACCTGTCACAGGAGGAATATCCAAAGGACTAGGAAGATAGTCGATCACAGCATCCAACAAAGGCTGAATACCCTTATTTTTAAATGCGCTCCCACAAAAAACTGGTGTTACCGAGATATCGAGTGTCGCGGCACGCAAAGCCCTCTTGATCTGAGCGGGAGACAACTCCCGTTCCTCAAGAAATGCCTCCATGACCTCATCGTCATGATCAGCTATCACTTCGATAAGGTCGTGACGAGCTGTCTCGGCCCGCGCGCGCAAATCGTCAGGGATCTCGACCACATCAAAATCGTGCTCTTCCCCTTTCCAAATATATGCACGCATCTCAACAAGATCAACCACACCAGAAAAATCTTGTTCGACACCTACAGGCAACTGCACGACAGCAGGAATAGCACCTAAACGATCTCGAATCGTATCTACTGCCTTGTCAAAATTCGCCCCGATTCTATCCATTTTATTGATAAAACAAATACGGGGAACGCGATAACGATTTGCCTGTCGCCATACCGTCTCGGATTGGGGCTCCACACCGGCAACCGCATCAAAAACAGCAACAGCACCGTCAAGTACACGCAAAGAGCGCTCAACTTCAATAGTGAAGTCGACGTGGCCAGGCGTATCAATAATATTGATCGCGTGCCCACTCCATTCACAGGTAGTCGCAGCAGAAGTGATAGTAATACCACGCTCCTGCTCCTGCGCCATCCAGTCCATCACAGCACCGCCGTCATGGACTTCACCGATCTTGTACGTACGACCGGTGTAGTAGAGGATACGTTCTGTTGTCGTGGTCTTCCCGGCATCAATATGCGCCATAATCCCGATATTTCGTAGGCGCTCCAAGGGGGTTTCGCGCTTAATGTCAGTCATTTTTCGTCATCGCTTTCGAGGTATGAGCGCCACAGACCACAGGTCCCAACATGACACCCACCTATGTGCCGTGTAATGAAATTACAATCGAATGGAATCCAGGATCCGCTCGAACGCACCATACTCACACTGAGAAGAGAGTCAAGACGCCCTGAGAAAACCTCCGGGAAAGAATAGAAAAAGATCCGCGGGTACCTGCCAGACACCAACAGAAAACCGCTCTCTCATATAAGCATGATAAGCCAAAAAAAGCTTTTTACCAGCGATAGTGAGCAAAGGCTCTGTTCGCATCAGCCATTTTGTGGGTGTCTTCACGACGTTTCACTGCCGCCCCGACACCATTTGCTGCGTCGAGCAATTCGCCGGCAAGACGCTCGGCCATCGACTTCTCTCGCCGTTTCCGGGAAAACTGCACAATCCATCGAATAGACAATGACACACCACGTCGCGGGCGAACCTCGACCGGCACCTGATAGGTCGCGCCGCCAACACGCCGACTACGCACTTCCAAGTGTGGACGGGCATTGTCAATGGCTTTCTTCAATATTTGAATTGGATCAGAGCCTGCCCGTTCTGCGCAAATATCCAGAGCCTTATAGACAATCTGTTCTGCAGTGGTCTTCTTTCCATGCAGGAGTACCTTGTTCACCAGCTGGGTCACCAGCACAGAGTGAAACACTGGATCGGCATTCAAATCTCGCCGTGGAGCAGGACCTTTTCGAGGCATCGGATTAACTATCTTTCTTCGTACCGTATAGAGAACGACTACGCTGACGCCCTTCAACACCTGCTGCGTCAAGAGCGCCGCGGATGATCTTGTAGCGCACACCTGGAAGGTCTTTCACACGGCCCCCACGCACAAGCACAATCGAGTGCTCCTGGAGGTTATGTCCTTCTCCAGGAATATACGCAGTCACCTCAACTCCAGTCATAAGCCGCACTCGAGCAATTTTCCGCAAAGCCGAGTTCGGTTTTTTCGGAGTGTGCGTTTTTACCTGCGTGCACACACCACGTCGTTGAGGCGAACCGCTCAATGCCGGAGTGGCATTTTTCTTGGGCTTGCTCTTACGTCCCTGACGGACAAGCTGCTGGATAGTCGGCACCGTGGACCCTCGCCTGACTCTTCGGCTCGTTCATTACACCAGATTGGCACACCGCGACGACCTTGCAGTCCTCTCTACAAGATTCGCAACACGGAAAACGACACCTCGAATATTTTTCGAACCGAGGACCGAAACCAACAAGAAAACTGAGACCGGTCCACTGGAACATGGGCGCCATCGCACAGCATATCGGACATCAACAACCGGACATTACCGGAAGGAACATGTTGAGGCGTGAAGCAAGCATACGAAATGAAATGCCAACTCAAAACACTAAAGCGACGACAAAAGGCGCGAACAAGCGCCCTTCCCATATCAGAAGTTTCCCAAGTATAGCTGCCACGCAAGAAAAACAAAAACACAATGAACGAGCAAACCGAAAAAATTCTCTTCACTTGTTCATCAAAAAACTTGCAGCATCCTCAAAGTAAGCACGCATTTGTTCGCGTGCTTCAGTAGGCATTCCAGTGCCATCAAGCGCACCCGTCATATGATGCATCCAGGCATCACGAGCAGCCTCATCTATAGGGAAAGGAAAATGCCGCCGCCGCAACCGAGGATGCCCCCGCTGCGCGGAATAATCTGGGGGACCTCCCCAATACTGCACGAGAAACAAGAAAAGATGCTCTCTCGCTGCAGAAAGATCCTCAGGGTACATCGGACGAAGCAGCGTATCCTGCTCGACACCCGCATAAAAAGCATCCACAATCTGACGAAAAACAGGAGTTCCGCCAACTACTTCATACACAGAAGGATTATCTGATTGGCCTGGATTTTCTGTCTCCGACATAACTCTTTCGCTGGTCTGCACAAAAAAGTGAGGGGGAAGAGGATTTCCCTTCTTCCCCTTCACTTTAAGAAGCGTCCGTATTTACAGACCCAGTTCCGATCTTACGAAGGAAGTCAGCAGCTTCCTCAGCCGACATTTGTTCTTCTCCACCTGTCTGGAAGAAGGGGTGCACGCTAATGACTTCGGCACCTTCAGGGAAGTCCGGGTCAACCTCTCGATAAGAACGAACTCCCGTTCCCGCCGGCACGAGACGGCCAATAATGACATTCTCTTTCAACCCTCTCAGGCTGTCGCTCTTGCCCTCAATTGCAGCCTCTGTCAAAACCCGCGTTGTCTCTTGGAAGGAAGCAGCAGATAGCCAGGAGTCTGTCGCAAGTGATGCCTTCGTGATTCCCATCAGCTCTTGCCGAGCTTGAGCAGGGGTTTTGCCCTCCTGTACCAAAACCCTGTTTGCCTCTTGGAAAACACGCTGGTCCACACGCTCGCCAGGCAAAAAGTCAGATTCTTCCGACTCTTGTACCACAACCTTGCGCATCATCTGACGCACGATCAGCTCAATATGCTTATCGTGAATGTCAACACCCTGGCTGGAGTACACACGCTGCACTTCATTTACCAGATATTCTTGCACAGCCCGACTCGACTTCACCTCGAGCAGTTCTTTCGGGTCAATTGGACCGAAGGTCAGAGGATCGCCGGGAGAAACTTTGTCCCCGTCTTCCACAAGGATCCGTACTCGCCGACCGACCTCGTGTGTCTCTTCTTCTCCATCCTCGTCTTCAACGATAATGGTCCGGTCCATCGTCTCTTCGTCACGTTGGATCCGTACCTGGCCAGAAGAGTGGGAAATCTCTGCCTTCCCTTTCGGGGTCCGTGCTTCAAACAGCTCTTGCACACGAGGCAAACCCTGTGTGATGTCACCGCCTGCTGCGATACCCCCAGTGTGGAAAGTCCGCATAGTGAGCTGGGTTCCAGGCTCTCCAATAGACTGTGCCGCAATCGTTCCGACTGCCTCTCCCGTCTCTACCTTTTTTCCTGTGTCAAGAGCAAAGCCGTAGCACTTCGAGCACACCCCATCTCGCAACTGGCAGTAGAGAACCGAACGCACTTTTAGAGATTCGATTTTTGCCTTCGCGATAGAAAGAAGGAGAGTACGTTTGATTGGGTCACCTGTGTGGAGAAGGATTTCCCCTGTGGTCCCATCCACAAGGTCTTCCATGAGATAGCGGCCCTTCAGCTGGCTCTCCAAAGACCGCTTTTCTTCGCTGACCTGGACCGCAATGCCTCGGGTCGTGCCACAATCATCATCGCGAATGATGACTTCTTGGGCAACGTCGACAAGACGACGGGTCAAATAACCAGAGTCTGCCGTTCGTAGCGCGGTGTCAGCGAGTCCTTTACGTGCACCGTGCGTGGAAATAAAGTACTCGAGAACCGAGAGTCCTTCACGGTAATTGGATTTGATAGGACGAGGCATAATCTCGCCCTTTGGGTTTGCTACCAAACCCCTCATCGCACCAATCTGACGTACCTGGATAACCTGGCCACGAGCACCAGAGTCGGTCATCATCTGGATAGGGTTAAACGGATCTTTCCCCATCCTCGAGACCATTGCATCTTTCACTTTGTCAGAAGCCTCTTGCCAGATTTCAATCAAACGCTGACGACGCTCCTGCTCCGTGATCGCACCTGCCCGGTAGTTTTTTTCCTCTCGTTCGGCCCGCTTCTCGTAGACATCAAGAATATCGGACTTTTCATCAGGCACTTTCACGTCATCAATCGAAAACGTCAGACCCGACACGGTGGCGAAATGGAACCCGAGCTCTTTCAGGTTGTCGAGCGTCCTCACAATTTCTGTGTGCGTACACTGCTCGTACAACTCTATGACCAAACGGCCCAAGTCCTTTTTCTTAATGACTTCGTTGACGTAGCCATACGAGTCCGGAAAAGTCGAGTTGAAAATAACGCGTCCGACTGTGGTCTCTATTATTTCATCTTGTAGAGATGGCTTCAGACCACGCACTCTGACTCGGTCATGCAAGTTCAGAACACGCTTGCCGTCCCCAAGAAAAGAGTCGTAGGCAAAACGCACTTGGACTGGAGAAGTAAAGACTGGAATCTCTGCTGGAGGTTCATTCGGAGGATCTGCTGTGAGATAGAACGCCCCGATCACCATGTCTTGCGTCGGAGTCACAAGAGGGCGGCCATGAGCAGGAGACAACAGGTTATTTGCCGAGAGCATGAGAATTCGTGCCTCAGCCTGTGCCTCAATTGACAAGGGGACGTGCACAGCCATTTGGTCCCCGTCGAAGTCCGCGTTAAACGCCGCGCACACCAACGGGTGAATCTGGATGGCCTTCCCTTCCACAAGCACTGGCTCGAAAGCTTGGATACCCAAACGGTGCAGAGTAGGTGCCCGGTTCAAAAGTACGGGATGCTCGCTGATCACCTCTTCGAGGATGTCCCAGACTTGAGGGCGCGGACGCTCCACCATGCGTTTGGCAGACTTGATGTTGGCTGCCAAGTCCTGTTGCACCAAACGTTTCATAACGAAAGGCTTGAAGAGTTCCAACGCCATCTGCTTTGGAAGCCCGCACTGATGCAAACGCAAACGAGGACCACAGACGATCACCGATCGACCAGAATAGTCGACACGCTTTCCAAGCAAGTTTTGACGAAAACGGCCTTGCTTGCCTTTCAACATGTCCGAAATAGACTTTAGAGGACGGTTCCCTGGTCCCGTGACAGGTCGACCACGACGCCCATTATCGAGCAAAGCGTCTACGGCCTCCTGCAACATGCGCTTTTCATTATTAACAATGATCTCCGGAGCACCCAAATCGAGCAGTCGTTTCAGGCGGTTATTCCGGTTAATCACTCTCCGGTACAGGTCGTTCAGGTCGGACGTCGCAAAACGTCCACCATCAAGCTGCACCATTGGACGAAGGTCCGGAGGGATAACAGGTACACACTCCAGGATCATGCCGATAGGACGGTTTTCGCCCTGATTGAAAGCCGCCACTACTTTGAGACGCTTGGTAGCGCGTGCGCGTTTTTGTCCTTTACTAACGATAATTTCTTCGCGCAACGCACTTTCTGTTTGATCTAGGTCAATGGTTTCAAGCAATTCCCGGATCGCCTCGGCACCCATGCCACCAGAAAAATACTCTTCGTAGCGCTCACGCAAATCCCGCCAAACGAATTCGTTCTCTATAAGCTGCCGCTCTTTCAGGCCCTTAAAGGTCGTGAAAACTTCGCTCAGATGCTGCGTTTCTTCTTCAACACGTTCGCGATCCCGCTGCGAATCTTTTCGCATCTCTTTGTCGAACTGCTTACGGCGAGACTCAATCTCCTCGGCAGATTCTCCTGCCTCTTCCAACGAGGCAAGTTCCTCTTCAACGCGGAGCATACGATTTTGCTCACGCTCTTCGTAGAGTTTCCAGACTTCGTCAGATTCATTACGCATACGCACTTCGAGTTCCGGCAGAGCTGCTGTCCGGTTCTCTTGGTCCACATGCGTCACAATGTAGGAAGCAAAGTAGATAACGCGTTCAAGATCCTTTGGAGAAACGTCGAGAAGATAGCCAAGACGGCTTGGAACACCCTTGAGATACCAAATGTGAGTCACAGGAGCCGCTAGCTCGATATGACCCATACGTTCCCGGCGTACACTTTTACGCGTGACCTCAACACCGCAGCGCTCGCAGATGATCCCCTTGAAGCGAACCCTTTTGTACTTGCCACAGGCGCATTCCCAGTCTTTCACTGGACCAAAAATACGCTGGCAAAACAAGCCTTCCATCTCAGGCTTCAGGGTGCGGTAGTTAATTGTCTCGGGCTTCTTCACCTCACCGTTTGACCACGCCCGAATCTGATCGGGTGTGGCAAGACCAATACGCACTTGATCAAAACGAAGATCAGTATTCCGAGACTGCTGGATCGCTGCCACCGTGCTCATGCCTCCTCGACTTCGCTTCGCTCTGGACGAGAGATGTCGATGCCCAGTTCTTCGGCAGTACGGAAAGCGTCTTCCTCGAAGTTGTGCATCTCGATCTCCGTGCCTTCCTGCGAGAGCACTTCAACATTGAGACACAGCGACTGCATTTCTTTCACCAGCACCTTGAACGATTCCGGCAAACCAGGATCAGGAACATTTTCGCCTTTGACAACGGCTTCGTAGACCTTGACACGGCCAAACACGTCGTCTGACTTAATAGTGAGCAGTTCCTGCAGGCAATACGCAGCCCCATAGGCCTCGAGCGCCCACACTTCCATCTCTCCGAAGCGTTGCCCCCCAAACTGGGCTTTTCCACCCAAAGGCTGTTGGGTAATCATGGAGTAAGGCCCGGTCGAACGGGCGTGAATCTTGTCATCAACCAGGTGCAAAAGTTTCAAGATGTACATGAAACCAATAGCAATTGGACGATCGTAAGGCTCACCCGTGCGCCCGTCATAGAGCTGAGCTTTCCCGTCTTCACCAATGAGTCGAAGACCATGCCCAGAGCGAGATGTCCGCAGCATCTCCTGAATAGACTGGTGCGGTACTCCCGTGTCCGGATTCATGCCGGCGTCCTGGGCCTCATTATCCGACCAATGCGCGCCATCAAAAATAGGCGTCGAAATATAGGATGCCGGTTCGCGAACAGAAGCGATCTTGCCGTTTCCCGGGTCGGAAGCGCAAGGACCTGCTTCCCATCCGTTGTAGGCGGCCCAACCCAAAAGGGTTTCCAGAACCTGCCCCACGTTCATTCGAGTCGGCACACCCAATGGGGACAAAAGAATGTCCAGGGGAGTCCCATCGGCAAGGAAAGGCATGTCATTCACAGGTAGTACTGTGGCAATAACGCCCTTGTTCCCATGTCGTCCCGCAAGCTTGTCACCAACGGAGATCTTGCGCTTCTGTGCCACATACACACGCACAAGCCTATTCACGCCAGGGTTCAGGTCAGCATTGTCTTCCCGGCTGTACACTCGGACGTCAATGACCTTTCCCCACTCTCCATGCGGAACCTTGAGAGAAGTATCCCGCACTTCGCGTGCTTTTTCACCAAATATGGCCCGCAGCAAACGCTCTTCTGGCGTGAGTTCAGTCTCTCCTTTTGGAGTTACCTTGCCAACGAGATAGTCGCCTGGGCCAATTTCAGCCCCAATACGAATAATTCCGCGTTCATCAAGGTCTCGAAGAACCTCTTCGGACACATTGGGGATGTCACGCGTGATGTCTTCTTCACCCAGTTTGGTGTCACGCGCTTCGATTTCGTACTCCTCGATGTGCACTGACGTCAACACGTCATCACGCACGAGGCGATCGGAGACCACAATGGCGTCTTCGAACGTGTGGCCCTCAAAAGTCATGAAGCCCACAAGTAGATTCTTCCCCAAAGCCAGCTCACCTTGGGAGGTGTTCGCAGCGTCCGTGAGGACGTCTCCCTTGGTAATCCGCATGCCTGCTTCCACAATTGGACGCTGGCTGATGCAGGTTGACTGGTTCGAGCGACGGAATTTGGAGAGACGGTAAGTGTGACGTTCCCCAGTCCCCGAGGTTTCAATCACGACACGGTCGCCGGCTACTTCGGTAACAACCCCATCTTCTTCGGCCCGCAGGAGATCCCCAGAGTCGAGCGCCGCTCTCGCTTCCATTCCTGTCCCGATATAGGGCGCTTCTACTTGGAGAAGAGGCACTGCCTGACGTTGCATATTGGACCCCATGAGAGCCCGGTTTGCGTCGTCGTGCTCCAAGAAGGGAATGCAAGAGGCCGAAACAGACACAATCTGCCGCGGGGAAACATCCATGTAGTCGACTTGCCACGGAGAAATATAAGCGGGTTCGCCCTTCTGCCGGCAAAGCACTCGGTCATTCTTGAAATGCCCCGTATCATGATCGATAGGAGCATTTGCTTGTGCGATAGTGTACCGATCTTCTTCGTGCGCGTCGAGATAACAAATTTCGTCGAGGACGACCCCTTCAGAAACCCTACGGTAGGGAGTCTGGACAAAACCGTAATCATTGATTCGCGCGTAGGTTGCAAGAGAGCCGATCAGCCCAATGTTCGGACCTTCTGGCGTCTCAATCGGACACATACGCCCGTAGTGACTAGGATGCACGTCTCGCACATCGAAACCAGCTCGTTCACGCGACAACCCGCCAGGACCAAGGGCCGAAAGGCGTCGTTTATGCGTGAGGCCTGTCAAGGAATTTGTCTGGTCATAGAGCTGACACAGCTGCGAAGTACCAAAGAACTCTTTGATTGCGGCAGTCAAAGGACGGATATTGATCAAGGTCGTGGGGGTAATAGCCTCCACTTCCTGTGTAGTCATCCGTTCACGCACAACCCGTTCCATACGGGTAAGCCCAATACGAACCTGATTGGCAATGAGTTCACCCACTGCCCGCACTCGCCGATTTCCAAAATGATCGATGTCGTCAATCGAGAAACCGTTTTTCCCCTCGGACAAGTCCACAAGGTACTTTACTGTTCGGAGAATGTCGTCGGGAGTCAGAATATGAACTTTGTGTGCCTCAGGGGAAAGAGCAAACTTCTGGTTGATCTTGTAGCGGCCCACACGAGAGAGATCGTAGCGTTTTGACGAAAAGAAAAGCTGGTCAAGCAGGCCACGAGATGCTTCAACTGAAGGCGGTTCACCAGGCCGAAGCTTCCGGTAAATATCAATAAGAGCTTCTTCACGCGTCGTAGTATGATCGCGCTCCAAGCTCGCGCTGATACCTTCATTCCCCCCAAAATACTCGAGAATACTCTCATTAGTGGAAAGGTCAACTTCACCAAAATCAAGCGCTCGCAATAAAATTGTCACGATCTGACGTCGCTTCCGGTCAATCCGGACACCGACCGTGCCACGCTTGTCAATATCAAACTCCAGCCAAGCACCACGGGCAGGAATGACCTTGGCACCATGCAGAAGTTTTTCAGAAGTTTTATCAGTCGAAACGTCAAAATAAATGCCGGGACTACGCACTAATTGACTGACAACAACCTTTTCTGTCCCATTGATGATGAAAGTTCCAGCAGGAGTCATCATGGGGAATTCCCCCATGAACACTCGCTGTTCTTTGATCTCACCAGTTTCACGGTTCCCAAACCGGGCAGTCACGAACAAAGGGCAGCCATACTGCATATCCCGTTCGCGGCATTCTTCGATAGAATATTTCGGACCCTCAAACTCGTGGTCAACGAACTCAAGGATAAGGTTTCCCGAATAATCTTCGATGGGAGAGATCTCATGAAGGGCCTCGGCAATGCCTTCGTGCATAAACCATTCAAAAGAATTCTTTTGAACAGCGAGGAGATCTGGTAGCGGTAAGCCTTCTTCGATAGTGGCGAAGGAGACACGGTCACGGATACCGGGGCGCGCCGTAACGGCCAAAGGGCCTCACTCCTTTTCAGGCAACAGATGCACATGGACAGAGCGATCTGTAATTCTAAGAGGATGCTGACATATTGTCAATATTTTCAGCATCACTCATACTTTTTTACAACAGCACTTCCAGCTCACTGCAGCTTCCTGCATGTGCGCTAGTTTCAGTCATCGGATTTTGTTCTGCCCAGTAGAGATGCGGCCTCCCCTGCATCTCACGGATTTTTGTTGCCTACACCCAGAGTACGCTGACTCCACGCCCACGTCAATGGGTGTCATACAACCCGCATAACATACATAGTCACCAACCAACTGTTTTTTGCAGTTTACAACTATCAAAAGCGGGCAAAACACGAGAAGAACTATTCTCCCTCCTCTTGCCTCTTTGCGTCCAGTAAGACAAAAAGCAGACAAGCATGGGACGGACAGCTCATCATGTTTGCATAAGAGCGGCCATAAAACCGCCGGCAACAGGCTCCTCTGGTAGAAAACCCGATTCGCCCCACCACACAGAGCGGGCAAAAACCTGTTTCACGACCCTCTGAGGTCATGAAATACTCGGTATCTGGCATGGAAAATCATGCCAGATACCAAAAAAACAAACTCACCAGAGCCGCATACGAAAAAAATCGTGTGCTGAAGACAGCAGTCTGGCAACACATTCGCTTCTCATGAGACTTTGGAAAGAAAATGGCCCCTTCCAAGGAAGAACGCCCATTACTTGATCTCGACACTGCCTCCGGCAGCTTCGATTTTCTCTTTTCCGGCTTCCACGTCCTCTTTACTTACACCCTCGAGAATTGGCTTCGGCGCGCTGTCAACGACTTCTTTGGCTTCTTTCAGCCCCAGGCTCGTCAAGCTTCGCACTTCTTTAATGACCTGGATCTTCTTATCCCCCGCGCTCGTAAGAATAAGATCAAATTCGGTCTGTTCTTCAGCGGGTTCACCGGCTTCAGCACCAGTGGCCATCGCCATCATAACAGGGGCGGCAGCAGCAGTGACATCAAAACGCTCTTCGAAAGCGTCCTTGAAATCCTTCAACTCAAGGATTGTCATCTCTTCAAAGGTAGCCAAAAGGTCTTCAGTAGAAATTTTTGCCATTGCGATCTTCCTCTCTTCTCCGATCACACAAACTCAAGAAAAATAAGCAGACAATACTGCTGCTAAAAAAGTAGGGGGAAAACGTCAGCCGGCTTCCCGCTTGTCTACCAACGCCTGGAACAAACCTGACACTTCCACAATCGGGGCTTGCAACAAAGTAGCCATCTGCTGAGTCGGGGCTTGCAGCAAGCCTGCAATTTGACTGAGAAGTACAGAACGACTCGGGAGGGATGCAAGGGCTTGCACGTCGGCTTCGCCCACAGCGGAGCCCTCAAGGTAGCCGCCCTTGAGAACAAGAGCCTCATTCTCTTTCGCGAAATCCTTGACAGTCTTGGCAGCAGCACCAATGTCTTCGCCACACAAAACCAAAGCTGTGGGACCGAACAGCATAGGAGCAACGTCCGAAATGCCAAGTTTTTCCACAGCAAGACGGGCAAGACTGCACTTCACCACAACATAACGGGCATCAGACTCTCGCAGACGCTTCCGCAAATCCTGCAAAACACTGACAGGCAGACCACGATATTCCGTGAGGAGCACAGCATGTGCCTCCTCAAAAAAAGTGGAAATCTCTTCCACTTTTGCGACCTTTTCCGGTCGCGGGGCTCTTGTCTGGACAGTCGTCATGGGCGTCTCCGATACGATCGGACCCGGACACTTACACGGCCACGGCCCCGACAGAGGAATCAGCAATACCAAAGAAGAAAATACTTGACCACAAGACAAGAAGAACGCGCATGTCTTGCGTTTTCTTCCGCCCAGGTCCAGCCACCGCCCCTTGACCCGACTGGATCACAACCGGCTGAGCAATAACTCCGCCAGAACACCTCTGTCAGAAACATGGGCAAATTACTGGATAACCTACGTTGGCCCAACCCAGAGGCAATCTATCGCCTTCTTTCTGCTCTTTCCTTGAAAGAAAGCCCTCACAACCGAGAACCTCCGCAAGCCTTCCAGGCTTGTCCTTCACGGAACACCCTTACCGCATATCTGAACTATCGCGATCGTGCCAGAAGCGGCATAATGACAATAGACTGCACACTGCGAGATCAAAATCCCGCGCAAAACACACAGCACTACGGCAAAAGTCAAAAAGCAGAAGAAGAGGATTCAACAAAACGGACGACACTTAGATATTGAGAAATGTCCCTGTCAGTCCGCTGCCAAAATTACCACCTGAGCAGGAAACACCTTCATACGGTGTATTACCCGTGAGGGACCTGCCTTCTTCGGCGCAGAAGGAGATTCTAGCACAGGGCATTCCCCTCCTACAACTTCCTTGTGTTTTCTCTACGATTCCAGGTCATGCCTCGGGCAAAAACCCATCTTCAGCAAAAAATCTGCCCAAAACCTTGGAAAAGACGACCAAAAAGAAATACTCGCAGGGATCTTCCCCCACAAAGCCACTTTCCCTCAATCGCCATTTCCAACTATCTCGCGAGAAAAAGTCCTCGCCCTCGAGAAGTTCACGAAACCACTGCACGAGAAACTTCCCTGGTACCTTCACTCTGGATACACTTCACAATAGAAATTTGAAAAAGCCAGAAAAATCTGCAAAAGCACAAGGGCGAGCGACTCAAACTGCACTCACTCAATCAAGCGAGGGCATCAAATTCGACAAATCCAACCTTACCGATGGACCCATTGTCGAACTCAGGGAAGCATTCCGCACATACTGCCCTTTCGCGGGAGCAGGCTTTGCCCGGTAGAGCTCTTCCATGACGGCCATGTAGTTATCAAACAGCTTGTTCACATCAAAACTCGCTTTTCCGACGGGAAGATGCACATTGCCCTGTCGGTCGTTGCGATATTCCAGGCGGCCTGTCTTGAATTCGCCGACTGCTTCAGCGACTTTCGGTGTGACCGTTCCTGACTTGGGGTTTGGCATCAAACCGCGCGGGCCAAGCACCTTCCCGAGCTTCCCCACCTTCCCCATCATGTCGGGCGACGCTATCGCAACATCAAAAGCGAGCATGCCACCTTCCACTTCGGCAATCAGCTCATCTCCGCCGGCAAAGTCAGCGCCGGCTTCCTCTGCAGCCTTTATGCCGGCACCCTGGGTAAAAACAGCCACTCGCACGTCTTTACCCGTTCCGTGCGGAAGCGCCACAGTACCGCGCACTATCTGATCAGCCTTGCGGGGATCGATCCCCAACCGCACAGCAAGATCAATTGACTCATCGAATTTGGCTGTCGCCATCCTTTTCATAAGAGACAACGCCTCAATCGGATTATACCTAGCGTCCACATCATAATTACGCTTGGCATTTTCATAGCGCTTGCAGCGTTTTCGCATGCCTATTTCCTCTCAGTATTGGTGCAAACAATACCTCCGGTGGAGGTATCTCCCAATCCATTCCCCCATTTTTGCTTCGCTTCCGAAGCGATGCTCTCCCCTAGTCCCCGCCTTTTCAGATCTTGTACACAGACCTTCAGAAGTTTTCGCAGGCCTTCACCGAGAAAAACAGCCGGGAAGCAACCTTCCCTCAGCAGCTCCCCCGATAGCTTCGCCGAAAAATGACGAAGCGGAAGAGTCTCCATCTCTTCTGCCAGAGACATCTCGACAAGGAAGAACCAGGAAAACTGAGGATTTTCGCCGGCCAGTGTTGGCGGAGAATCCCGTATTTTTCCTGTTCCAGAACGCGGAGAGAATATGGAGGAAAACTCGCCACGGCCCGGCATGATCACAGACTGACCCTACACACCAACCAGGCAGCAGACAGCACTATGGATGCCGGCAGGTCAAGACAGTCAAGAGACTGCAATACCCATGGAGCGGGCGGTCCCTTCGACCATTTTCACGGCCCCTTCCAGGTCCTTTGCATTGAGGTCCGGCATTTTCTCTTCTGCTATCCTGCGCACCTCATCCCCGGTCACAGAGCCAATTCCCCGCTCACGCAAAGGGTCGGCAGCCCCTTTTTCAATACCTGCAGCCTGCATGAGCAAAAAAGAAGTTGGGGGAGTTTTCGTTTTAAACGTAAAAGAGCGGTCTTCGAAAATCGTAATCTCAACAGGAACGATTTGCCCCATTTTACTCTGGGTCTGGGCATTGTAGGTCTTGCAAAAATCCATGATTGCCACACCATGAGGCCCCAACGCGGTTCCCACTGGAGGGGCAGGGCTCGCTTGACCGGCAGGGATCTGCAACTTCACCACAGCCGTAACTTTCTTGCGTGCCATTAGTAATTCTCCTATAAGTATTCTTCATCCGCGCGATTCGCGAAGCGCAAATACTCCGAGAAAAAGCACGCACAGTAAAACAATAAACACTCACTCTGTCCTGAGCCCCATGCAGCACTCCCTCGCTCATGGATCCTGAAAAAAGGAAACGCAGTCAGAAGGCAGAGATCATTATCGAGGAATTCTTGTTTTCCTCTACGTCAGACTGAAAGCTAAATCAGAGCAAATCCGCCGAAAAACCGCCTCAGAGTTTTTCCACTTGGTCGAAACCAAGTTCGACCGGAGTCTCTCGCCCAAAAATATTGACAAGCACTTTGAGCTTGGACTGATCGACATTGATTTCGGAAATCGTGCCATTGAAATCAGCGAAGGGCCCTCCCATGACGCGGACATTCTCGCCCACATCCCAGTCGAGCTTCGGCTTGACCTTCTTGTCTGGTTTCACCTGGAGAATACGCTCGACCTCTTTACGGGTGAGCGGGACAGGCCGAGTGCCAGAACTCACAAAACCTGTGATCCCAGGAGTGTGCCGAACACAATTCCATCCCTCGTCTGTCACATACATACGAACCAAGAGATAGCCAGGAAAAATCTTTTTGGGGACAACCTGCTTCTTGCCCGCTTTGAATTCGATCACATCCTCCATCGGAATGATCGCTTCGTAAATATCGTCCTCCTGGTTCATGGAGACGATACGGCTCTCGAGGTTTGATTTTGCCTGATTCTCCTGACCAGCATAAGTATGAACAACATACCACTGACCCGGCTTATCGTACGGACTCGTTTCCGCTAGTTCGTCTTCGTCGTCCTCATCAGTATCGACAGGCAAAACACGTGTGACATCTTCTTCGATAGTCTCACTGATGTCTCCCTCAGAATATGAGAGATCCTCTTGCAATCCGCCCTCGACGGTGCCACTCACCTGAACACCACCTCGAAAATAAGACTGTTAAACAATGTGTCAGCAATATAGATATAGCCGGTAAGAAGAAACACAGTGACAAGCACGACCAAAGTCGAATTTCTGACTTGTTCTTGTGTTGGCCAGAGCACTTTTCGCATCTCGCCTATGACTTCACGTGTGAACTGACGTGTTCCTACACGTTTTTGTTCCTGCACGGCTTTTTTTTGGGCCTGTTGACGCACCTGAGCAGACTGCTGCTTCCGCTGTTCAACGGCCTCTTGTTTAGCCTGCATCCGCCGTAGCTGTCGGTTCACAAACGATCCTTGTCACTCTCCTGCAAACCCGAAGAGCACCCCGTGGCCTGCTGCTCTCACTTCTAGAGCACCCTGCTCGCAACACCAACCGTTCCCAATACCTGTGTGGCATAGGAAAACGGAAGACATCATCTTGCAGGGGCGGAAGGATTTGAACCCTCAACCGCTGGTTTTGGAGACCAGTGCTCTACCAGATTGAGCTACGCCCCTCTGCGCTGCAAATTCCATCCGCTCGGCAGTTGGCTTTCCCCCTGCCACTTTTACGGAAAAAACACAACTGCTCTCCTCAAAAGTCTTTGGCCGGTTTGACACACCAGCCTCGGCCGCAGAACTCTTGCCCGAAAGCTTCTTACAGCAAAACCCTCGGAGAAAGCGCTGAAAAGCACTTCTCGAAAAGATCTTACTCTCGTGCGTAAAAACCTTCCCGGAACCTTGCCCAAACACTTTTGAGAAAGAAAACGAGACTGACTTTACGACATTCCCAGAGTATCACCTCGGGAAATTCCTGGACTTCAAAGGATCCCTGGAAAAACACTTTTGGAGAAAAGGTGAAAACACACGCCTTCTGCAAGCATATTCCAGGACAGACGGACCTGGCACAGGTGACGTCCGACCTATGACCCGATGGAAAACATCAGCGATACCGACTGAGTATAGCGTCACTTCTCCCGGACATCACTTTTCCCTGAAAAGAAATCGCGAAGAACATTATTGTCACCTGCCCCCGGCTGCCCGAGAAAGAAAGATCTCTCGACCACGACGCGTCGACTCTGCGACACGCGACCCCACACGAGGGTTCCGCCCGAGCACTGTCACAACAACCACTACCCCCCCCACCAAGGCAGCCAATCCCCCTGCTTTCAGGAATATCAGGAGACGACGCTTCATTTGCTGGTCTCCCTCGACAAAGACATAGGCCAGCACCTCGTCCACAAGGTCTCCAGCCGATGCGCTCGGAGACTCGTTTCGTAGACTTCCGAGCATACGGATCATCTGCTGATAGGTCGCTTCATCATCCTGCAAAGCCAGATATCTGTCGATATCATGCTTTTTAATTCGACGGGGCTCCTCAGGTAAATCGAAAGAAGCTGCGACGATATCTGCTTTTTCCGCCTGCATCTGCCCGGCATCTGGTTTCGCTTCGGAGGGTTCCCTCCTACGAAACAGCATCTATCGCTCCTTCCGACTCCAGACTTGCACGCAAACGCTTTCGCGCTCGGTGTAACCGCACTTTGGCGGCCGTCACAGAAATGCCGAGCTCTTTCGCAATATCCTCATGCGGCAGATCGTAAATGTCTTTCATCACCACCACTACCCGCTGATCAGGGGGAAGAGCCAGGAGACACTGCTTCAAACGTTCCCGCAAATCAGTGTTCGTTGACGCGTCCTCGGGCCGCACCGACTCAGATTCTGGCTCTTCAATACCATCGAGACGTTCCGCACGATGTTTTTGCCGTTTCCGCATATATGTGTAGGCCGTGTTCGCTACGATCCGATACATCCAAGTTGAAAACTGAGCGTCCCCTCGGAACTTTTTCAAAGAGCGATACACTCTTAAATAAGCGTCTTGCAGGACATCCCGAGCGTCATCCTCATTACCAAGAAGACGGTACGCTAGTCCAAACATATCGCTATGGGTGAGGCGAACAATCTCCTCAAACGCATCAGGATCGCCTTTCCCAGCCCTTTCGACGAGAGAGGGATCTATCTTCAAGGACGGCTCCGTTGTATTCAGAAATTCGACACGGCAACCACTGGCATCGGTTACCAGAAAAACGGCAAAACAGCTCGACGCTTCCGCACAAAGTCGCTCTTCCACAATCCAGAGAACGCAGACACCAAGGATGCCCCCAGCAAAACCATGACCGAGCGGACTATGGAGCGGACTATGGATAGACCAGCAACGACCAGGGTAAAAAGAACCCGGCGACGCCTTCATCAGAGAAATCCAACTTTTCCGCAAGACTTCGTTGAAAACTCTCAGCCCATACCCTGATTTCCCCCCCGGATCTCCACTTCAGAATACTCCAAGAGGTAGTCGCACCTAGAGAGTCTAGGAAAACCTCTCCGGAGAAAGCATAAGAACACCGACAAACCGGAATTTACAGACAGAGCGCATAACAGATCTGCAAAAGCGAGAAATAGACCGGTCCCCCACGCGATACACACACAACACAGCACAGTGTTTACTCGAGAAAATCTGCCCAAAAAAGCGCCATCAGCATTTTCAGAAAAACATTCCGACGCTCCCTGCGTCACACCCCTTGTAGCATGAACGCAGATTAAGAGCTGCTTTATCGGGAAAGTAAACTCCTACAAAAAACGCAGAAAAAATACACCAAGAAGTCATATAAAAAGAGTGGCGGAGGGCGGGTTCGAACCGCCGACACAACGATTATGAGCCGTTTGCTCTGCCACTGAGCTACTCCGCCAACACCAGTACAACACCAATAAACGCGGGAGAAGCATAGCAGAAAACACAGAAAAAACCGGATGCGATATCCAGGCAAACTGCTCCGGCAAAAAGAAACAGTCCACTTCTCAGCAGCTCACTTCGGGAAATCAGAGCGAAAAAAGAAAAACCCTACATAGACCAAATCCCACCTGGGCCCTCGTGTAAGACCGACTCGAAAAGCGAGTGCTCTATAGAAAGACCACCAACAATGGCAATATCCCCCGCAAACCTCAAACAATTATAGATAGCATAAAGAGATCATCAAAAGACTATCCTTCCACAAGAACACCCAGATCTCGCAAAAAAGCTCTACAGACGAACCTCTTTGGAAAAGAAGTAGAGTCTTCCGCTACCGTCACAAAAGATCTGCGATAATGCTTCATTCCGAAGAAAGCGGATTACCGTCAGACAACGTTGACCCCGCTCTTACTACTCTCAGGTCCAAAGATTACCTCTGACTTTTCCAAGGAAAACTTCAGAGGTTGCAAGAAAACCCCTAGGAACATAAAAAAACCCCTCACATGGGTGGCGTGCGGTTATATCACGCGAGTCACTGCGCCCAGGAGCCTTCCATGCTTCCTGCTTCTACAATTACTCCAGAACGAGCTAATCCCCAAGAATTCGAAGGCCTCTCATTCGGAGAGTTCGTACATCGTTCCCTGCCATTGGCGTTCGATTACGCGCGGGTCTACATTCCAAGGGACCAAGATGCTGTCGGTCCCTTAATCACGACCTACCTCACCTTATGGCGTTCTACCCGACGATGGCTCCCTATGGGGAAAAAACCAGATACCAGCCTAATAACGCTGTTTAGGGAACTACGCAAGCAAGCTCTCAACCCAGACGAAAAGCCTAAACCGGTAAATCTCGAAGGCTATTTTTCCATCGCCAGCCTTGGGGAAGTCGAGCGTTCCGTACTGGTCTTAGCTCTTCGCTACGGGCTCACCCCGGACCAAGCAGGCCAAGTTCTCGAGACCTCTCCAGAACAAACTGGACGCATTTACTTGCGGGCAAAAACAGCAGCCTGGGAGCTCGCGGATGCTATTCACATCTGGACGAATTCTCGCAACCAGTGTCCAAGGCTTATGACGCTCACTGCGGAACATCGCCCAGACGAGACTCTTGTCACACCAATTCTTCGCCACGCGGACAATTGCGAGATCTGTAAATCCAAACTGGGCACTGGCCCCGATCCTCTGCATAACCTCCCCAGCATGCAAGCCGATCTTCCCACTCGCATGACCCGGAGAACCGTCTACAACGAACTCGAGTATCACGGTATTCCCACACAAGAAGACGAAAACACAACTTTCTTCGGAAATTTTCGGCGGATTTTCACCCGTTTTAACAACTGGTGGACAGGTGCCACAAATACTATGCGTGCAGGATCCATCGCTGCGGTTATCCTCATCATCACGCTTCTCCTCGTGTTTCTCACCGGGAATGGGGACGACAGCTCCCTCGACTCCCCGAATGGAACAAGTACCCAAAATCCAGCACAAAACAGCGCGCTCCCTTCGGCAGCGAATGCTCCCCTCTTCGAAGAAGAGGCTGCCACGCCGCAAGATCCGACAGCTCCCATTCCTGTTTTTGAAGAATTCAAGGTCTCTTTTACCCCAAGTACCTCTTCCGGGCCGCTCAGCTATGACGTGACAATCAAGTGGGATGCATCAAATGCGGAGAGAAGCATTGTCAGCTTGAATGAGGAAGAGACCCCATTTGACGCCGGAAAAGGATCTCACACCATCAAAGGCATTGATCCTGGCACACACACTGCAAAAGTGCGCGTCAGTGGTCCCGGTCACACAAAAACAAAAACAGAGAGCGTCACGCTTCCCTTCACCCGCCCATAACCACCCTTCCAGCACTATTTTCTTGCTTTCCATATTGTGCGTGCGCGTTCTTACAGGAGCACGATGATCTCTTCCGAGAACCGGGAATCCTACCGAAACAGCTGAGTCTACTGAAGACCTATGTCGAATCCCTAATTTGCGTACAAATACATATTTTCCAACGACAAGAACTTCGACAAAGACTGGAAGAAACAGTACGGACCGACCATCCGTGTCCCTGGTCTTTCTTTTGCATTTTCGGCAATACCACTATGCAAATTCCCATCCAAGCGGCAAAATTGCTTCTTTTCGCAGGTTTATCACGCCTTCTTCCCTTCAGGCACGCAAAACCCAAGCGTGTGACCTCAGCAGGCCAAAGACTCTCAGCCCGGAGATCATTGGAAACAGCCTGGAAGAAACAAGCGTAGAAAAACGAACAGGGAGCAGTATCTTCCTAGAAGACTTTGGAAGACATCTCGACTCTTTTGGCCGCTGTAACGACATGCTCCATCAGAAGAGCAGTCGTGACAGGTCCAACCCCACCAGGCACAGGAGTAAGCCTACCTGTACCAAATTTCATGACACTGCCATCCACATCACCCACTAAACGCCCTTCAACAACATGAATACCCACATCTATAATGAAGGCATCTGGACGAAAGTACTTTTTTCCAAAAAATTCTGCCTTCCCAACGCCTACCACAACAAGGTCTGCTTTTTGGGTTACCGCCCACAAATCGCGCGTGCGCGAATGGCAAATAGTAACTGTTGCGTTGCGCTGCAATAAAAGCGCAGCGCAAGGCTTACCGACGATGTTGCTGCGCCCAAGCACCACAGCATGTGCCCCGCGAAAAGGAAATTCTGCAAACTCGGCAAGGCGAACAACAGCTTCGGCTGTGGCCGGAGGAAAACAATCCAGCCCCAATTGCAGCCGACCCACGCTGCACGACCCAAGCCCGTCAATGTCTTTTGACGGATCAATTGCGTCGGCCACGATATTTGCATCTATATGGGGAGGAAGAGGTGTCTGGAGAAGAATACCGTGCATCATTGGATCGTGGCTTTGTTCTGCCACAGCTTTCACGAGTTCAGCGGTGCTGACTGAAACAGGAAAAAAACGTTCCTCGTATTCGATATCAGATCGTTCTGCAGCTTTCACAATGCTCTTACGGTAGGAAGCACCCGAATCATCATCGCCTACCAGAAAGACCACCAGACGCGGCCGGATGCCCTTTGCTCCTAAAGCCTCTACATCAAGGGCGATATCATCTCGAATACGCGCAACAAGATCTGCTCCAAAAAGAGGAATCATGAGGGCAGGTCCTTTTCGACGAAGACAAGAGTAGCGGTAACGGCTTTTTCTATCGCGGAGAGGTTTTCCCTCAATGCAGCCAACATCTCCTCCGTCCCAGCAGCGTCTCGCAATAAAGAGACGTTCACTCGTACATTCAAGCCTGCCCCTGCAGCTGCCGCCTGTGCACAACACGCAGCACATCCCACATCGGTAATGACATGAGGATTTGCGTGAGGGGCAAGTTCGCTCGCAAGACACACAACTTCGAGACTTGCCTGCACAATGCGTAACGCAGCACTGCCTGCCCCCCTCAAGGCATCTTGCACATTGTTGGAGCGTGCTTGTTTTTGTTCCGCTGTCGCACGCGGCAGCGCGTACGCGTCGATCACCTTTTGGAAAGCTGCCGCGTCCTCATCAGCAAGAGCGACCGCTCTCGTTTTCAGGTCTTCAGCCTGTTGCAAAGTCGCAGCAACACGCCCTTCAGGGTCCTCTTTCGTAAGGTTACAAACCATCATGACAAGCCCTGCACCCATCGCGACTTGCAGAGCCGAGACTGCTCCGCCCCCAGGAGCAGGGGCCGAGGAAGCGAGGTCTTGGAGGAAAGCATCAATATGCTGTTGCGAAAAATGGAACATAACTACAAGTGTGCCAAAAAATACCCCAAGTGATAGGAGAAACCACGCGGAGCAAAAAAACAAGAAGGCCACTACAAAGTCTAGAAGATAAGGAGAAAATTTGCTGACATGGCCACAGTTTCTCCAACAACAATAGCTTCAGTAACCAAAAGTCTCTCGCCCTATAGAGAACTTTTCCTAAAAATTGCCACATAGCAGAACTCTCTACAATAGCCACATGCATCTGGTAAATCGTGAGAAAAAGCTTTTACGACAGAAATTCACAACAAAAAGATCGCCCTCTAGAAGGGAGAACAACCTGACGGAAGCGAAAAAACACCACACCGGTCAGCAGCCGGTCAACACTCCCAACTTTCTGCCGCTTGTGAGCATATATGAAAATAAGTGAGCAAGATCTCCGCGCTATTTCGGCATCTGGCCTTTTCAAAGGGCGCGCTCTTCGCCTTCTCTGGATCATGCCTTTCTGGCCAACCAGGACAAACCCAACGGCACTCACTCCAGCCCGCGAAGTGGCCCATCTTCTGGCCCGTGCCGGCCATTCTGTCGCGCTTCTCGGCATGAGTGAGGAAACTCCCGAGCCTTCTCTACCTGACCATGGAAACCTCTACGAGGATCCGCTTGTGCGGCCAGGAAGCGGACCAGGCCGGCAGGCAAGGGGAGCAATCGAGATCGCGCGTCGCGCGCGCCGTCTCCATGCAGAACAGCCTTTTGACCTTGTTTATGTACGTTTTGCACATCCCATTGGGGTCACCGCGGCAATCGTCGCAGCACTTTTACGTCTTCCTCTCATTTACCAAGAAGAAGCTCCCGACTTAGCGGCAGTCACTGAACGACGGATTGAACGATTCTCCATGTGGACGATGAAACATCGCGCCCGCCTCCTCTGCGCAAGTGGTCCGTCCTGTGCAGCAGATGTAGCTGACATGCTGGACCGTCCCGTCTATCCCATTCCTCTTGCTGTCGACACAGACAAATTCCATCTTCCATCGCGTACGCTCCTCGAAAAGGAACAAGTACGTCTTATTGCAGTGGGTCGGCTCCATCCACAAAAAGGAACGTCCACGCTTATCAAAGCCATGTCCAAGCTTCCCTCCCGCTTTGAACTCGACCTCGTGGGCGACGGAGAGGGACGCAAAGATGCCGAAGAACTCGTCGAGCAATATCAGATTGCAGACCGCGTTCGATTCCACGGATTCCAGCCTCCTTCCGCAATAGCCGGGTTTTTGGAAAGAGCACATATTTTCGTTCTTCCTTCCAGAGTAGAAAGCTTTTGTGTGGCGGCAGCGGAGGCTTTGGCTTCCGGTCTCCCCACCGTCGTGACACGCTGTGGGGGCCCAGAATATTTTGTGGGGGAAGAAGATGGTCGCGTTATCAAACCGAATGATCCAACGGCTTTGGCACATGCCATTACACACACGGTGAACCGCTACAGGGAATTCAATCAGCATGCCATTCGGGAGCGGGCGCACGCTCGTTTCGGCCCCGCTGCGACCTTGCAACTCTACGAAAAAATGTTCGCGAGTGTTCTCTTGGGGGTAGAGCCAGAGACAGAGACAGGCCCTTTTGGCCCCTTTTGGTTCCCGCCGGTACACAACACCGAGAGCAAACCATGAATGTGGGAAAGCTGCGCCCTCCACAGAGAACAAAAAGTTGGGAAACTCAGAATCGCCGGCGTAGCAGACCAATACCCCGGGTTTTCCGGCGAGGCTTCTCCCCCACGATTTTCCACCCACTTGCTTCTATCAGCGTCGACAAGCCCCGCCATACACCAGCATCCACGAGAACTTTTTCCGGCTTATGATCGGTACAAAGGAGCAGAGGGCCATCTACCGTTGGAAGACGGGTGGTCTCAATCAAACTCGCCAAATGCACCCTCTTCTCTTCTGAGTCTTTGGCGACCTTACGCACACCCATTTCATCGTTTGCATTGAGAACAAGCTCTTTACGGAGCACCACTTGACGCAGAGGACGCACCAGAGGGTCCCCATTCCCGTTGACGTCTTCTTTGTCCATATTATCTCTCACAAGACAAGCGAGAGTCTCAGGAAAACGCAGGGCCTCTGACGCGATCGACTGAATGTCAAGACCTTCGCGCGGCCCGCCCATCACCACAAGAGAGTTTTCGATAGGACGGTCGCGAAAATCCACTCGTCGAGCATCGAGGCCTGAAACCATGCAATGCAGATTTCCCTCGTGACGCCATAAGACAACAGAAGGCGCGCCTAAGTCGACAAGCTGAAGAATGTCAGAGAATGCGATATTTTTCGGTTCACTCGGATACCATCGATATTCCTCATGCTGCGCAAAACCGCGCGTTTGGACGAACGCCTTCACAAAGGTCTCTCCCCCGCCGTTCGTTCAGGACTCGAGCGCCATGCCAAGCAACTCGTCTCCCTGCAAAATGCGGAAATCTTCAGAGAGCTTACAGCCATTTGCAAACTGTTGCGCCGCTGCTACCAGCTCCTCATCTACACCAAACCAGCGCCGCATCCGCTTGAACGGCCCCCACTCTGTCTCCTGGCGAGAAACATAGGACTGCAAAATAAAACGCAGCAAGTAACGGAGCGGCTGATCGGTATCAACCGGCCCATACCCAGGCCCAACCCCTACATGACGAAAATAGAAGGTAGAAGCGTTTTCGTCTTTATTTTCTTCGACACGAGTAAGGCGCACACCGCCAATCGTCTGTACAGGAGTCACAACAAGAGCGACCTTCTCCCGAAAAAGTTCACTTTCCTGAAAAAAGCGCATGAGGCTTGCATACCCGACTTCTACCGCATCCCCAAGAGAACGACGCTCCCGCTGATTTTTGTATCGGACTCCAGTTGTCGGCGAAACCTCCGCATAACGTTCGCAACGCAATGGACAAAAAACCACAAGACGTTGGTCTAATGTCTCTGAGTCCATACCACCGTAGGCTTCTTGGAAAAGTCGAGTCACACGCGCCGGCTGGTTCACTTTGTCGTGCCATTTGCCTCCACGTTCAAGAAGCGCAGGCGTATCAATGGCAACAAATACCGCTCGCGCTTCTCGTAAGAGGTTCAAGACTCGCCGGCGATGCGCGGGATCATCACTCGACATATCCCCACCAGGAAAATCATGGAAGCACACAGCGAGTTTCGAGTCTTTTGACTTCTCGTCCGCGTCTTCCTCAACAAAGGTGCCATCGTCCTCGTTGCCATTTTTCCCAATACGGAAATGAAAAGACTGTCCCTGTTTTGTGCCGGGCATCCATCCCTTCATGACAAACGCATCAGGAATGCTTCGCAGTTCGCGAAGACGCTTCTCCAATAGGTCATGACTGGACTTGTCCGGCACCAACGTAAGATTTGTAGCGTGAACATTCTCAGCAAATTGCTCGTACATCGCGGCGAGGAGGCTCGTTTTTCCCACACCGGAAGGGCCAAGCATCATCACATCGACTCTATCGAGCTTGGGTCTCCCGACCATTTCGCTCCCTATATAAAGATCGGTGCATCTTCAGCAATCGCAAAAAGGATCACCGGGGAAGCAGGCGGGAGAGATCATCCGTCGCATGTCTCGCATGGGTTACAGCCTCCACCCACTCCTGCTTCAATTCCATCAATTCCCCGATACGGTCAAACACCTCGGGCCAAAGCACCAGACGGTGCCTATTCAAATACACATCCCACTCTCGTTCCACTCGCTTCGCACGCAAGATACGGTCCACGAATTCCTCCGTAATACCGAAAGCCGCTTGGCTAGGCTCTGCGGCAAGAGCAAGAAGAGCAGGTTCGGCCTCGTGCAGGGCTTCCCGGTAGGCCGCGTCAAGACGTTCCCGCACCATTGCAGAATCCGCGGGAGTGGGCAGCGAAAAGGACGTTGCACTGTCAGGAGTCAGCACATCAAGCTCTCGACGGATCCGGTGGTGAATGAATCCACGATAGGAGAGCTCAAAACCGGCAAGGACGCTGAATCCCTCTTTCAAGCGGTGATAGTCCGGAGGCAGTTCATTCCCGAACCCATGCAACCAGGGAGACGCTCCACCATCAATCGAAACCAAACGGTCCAATCGCACACTTGAGCACAAGATTTCGACAACCCGCTGCTTTAGTTCTTCCATGCTCTGATGCAGCACATTGTCAAGGCGAAGGAACTCGCGTGACAATTGGGAACGCATCTCGTTCCTGAAATCGCTATAGGCAGTGTCGTAGGAACCCCGATGGTCTCGCCGTGAGGAAATCTCGTCTTCTGTCGGGAGCGGCACCGTCTCTGCACAGTGTTCAATGAGAGCAACCACATGCTGACGGAAGTGCTCGTCTTCGCTGTCACGAGTCTCTTTCAACTCCCGCACAAGACGCTCAAGCCCTGTTGAAATCTTGTGCCAGAAGTCATCGAAGAGATCTTTGTACACTTCGTGGGCTTCTGCATCGGCGCTTCGCCCCAGCGTCACAGCTCTTCCCGCAAAAGAAAGAGTCCCCTCAACCTCAGTCACAAGCTTGTCAAGCTCTCTCGAATGGTACGCATCGTACTCTCGGTCGAGACCCTCAAGATGCGTCTCAAGGTATTCCAAAGCGGGGGTAAGTACCTTGCCTTCGACCTCTGATTCCTCTGCACAGTCCGCCACAATACACTGGGCACTGGAGAAAAACTGACGGGGAAGAGAAGACCGGAGCATGTCGCAAGTATCAGCATTATTGCTGTTCTTGGTCTGTACCTTGTTCAGAACCAAAAACGACCAGTCCGCAAGACGAAGGGCCTCTAGCGAGCTGTTCGCAGTGTCGTACAAGTCAAGATCAATGTCGGCCCAACTGTCGCCGACTCCGGTACTGCGCGGCATACGAACGAAGAACGCAAAATCAACTTCGGTCTTCAGCGTATTCAGCAAACGCTCTTCGTCACCATAACCCGTATCACCCAAGCCTGGAAGGTCGATCACCGCGATAGGAGCGTCTTCCATATTAGGAAAAGCACAATATGCATGCACATGACGTACCGCAAAATACTTACGGTAATCACGGCGTCCTTCCGGAGTGTCCTGAGCCACATATTCACGCAATTGACTTAGCGGAATACGACGCTTTTCTGCACCCAACAGATCACGGTACTCGTCAAGATGCTCCTGCATCATCTGCAAACGGTCATACATCGCAGTCTGACGAACGGTCATTTCCTCCATGGAAGCCGCCGGAATCCGGTGGCTCGCAAACGAAGCAATCGAAGAAGGAGGAGGCCCAAGAGCAAGCATCTCGTAATAAGGTCCGATTGCATCCCCTATAAAGGAAGCATCATCGTGGAAGAACACCTCACCGTGAGGGTCAGTCGTCTGACTGTTATAGATAGTGCTCTTCACACCAGTGCAGTTTTCTCCCATTCCGTCAGGAAGTTCGCGGGAAGACAAACCGGTAATCGCCTGCAGCAGTCGGCTCTTCCCCTGACGAGCACGACCGATCACCGCGATATTCAAAGTAGTACGGCTAAAACGGGAACGTGCCCCGTCATAATCCTGCATCTCTGACCGCAAGCGCCTACACAGAGTGTCCGCGTCAAGTGACTGAATCTTGTCGTAAAAGATACGCATTTCTTCATGAACAAAATCGTCCTGGTCGCAGGTACGCAACAACCTCTCGCGCAAACGAGCCAGCTGTTGCAGCGACAAATTCAGTTTTTCGATTCTCTCGCGTCGCTGCTCAGCAGCAGCAGCAAAAGCGCGCCGGCGATCGACAAGATCTGCGATGCTATTGCGGGTAGATGTCGAAGGTGGCATCTCTCTTCACGTCCCTCGGTCCGAACTCCCACAGAAAGGAGGCTGATACCAAACTGTGCAATTCTTCACAGCATGCAATAATCGACTGCATGTGTAGTACCTAGGCTGAAGGGCACAGGAAATGAGGGAACTGCACATATCCCTATCGGTTCTGTCTTCTGCACATACCCCAGCGATACCTCTCTCTCTTCTTCTCTTCTTCTCTTCTTCTCCCAAAATTGGCCACGAAAAGGAGGCACCATACACCTCTTTTCTCAAAAAAAGACAACAAAACATCAATCGCACAACATGAAAAACCTGCAAGAAGGGCATAAACAGAAAACCCGCAATGCTCCAAAAAAATCGATTCAGCCCATCAAGAAAAAAACACAATACACAGCCACCCCAAAAAAAATATGCCCCTCTCTCCCCTCAACCTCGCCCCCTTCAAGCCCCCCGAGCCAGAAAGAACTCCTACACCACACACCTCCCCGAACTCTTTCCAGCCCCAGGAAAGCCTCCCCACTCCGGGGACCTTGCCAAAATCTTTCCGACCCCAGGCCTGCGCTCAAGAGGCAAGAGAACGCATGCACCCAAACACTCATCCCCTTCCTTCAACCCCCTTCCTTCTGCTGTACCCACTGCTGCACCCGAAACAGCTGCATGCGAAGTGATCATCACAGCAAACAACCCAGACGACTGGCTCATCAACTTCACTCGACAACTGACAACGAAGAAAAGATCACCTCTACGCATTTGGCCAAACATCACAGACAAGACAGCACACAGATGACTGACACTGGCTAGTTTTCAGGTGGCTCCGGAGGTCGCCGGTTGTTTCCGAGAACAAAATTTGCTCCCTCCATTCGGAGCATCCTGAAGACGTCGAGATACTCGACTTGCAGCTCAAGGCACGCGTTCGGGATTTTTATTTTCTTACGGGAGTCTGCTTTTTGTTCTTGTGTCACGACAATGTGACCGTACGCGTGCGCATGGGCGACGAGATACGAATCTGCAATATCAAAGAAGGTCCTGATGGCGGCTGGGTCGTAGTGGGTGCTCTCCGCAGCCCAGGTGTTCACCTCGGTCAGACTTTCCATCACTTTTTCGTCTGGTTGCAAGAAGAAGGCTTCTCCCCGGGTTCGCGCCCAGAAAAGAAGTTCGTCGTCGACGGCTTCGATCTCGTTTTTGATCTTCTCGATACTGAAAACGGTCCCTGCTGCATTCATGGACTCGAGCCAGGTCCAGTATGCCGGGCAGAAATCAAAGCCATACCAGCGGTTTTTTGCTTCAATGAAGGCGTTCGTGTCAAGTAGATAGGCCATTTTTATGCAATACCGAGATCCCGACCGAGTTTGTAGAGGACAGAGAGTTTCTTGAAACCAAGTAGGTGTGCTGCATCCCGATACAGGATTTTGCCTTCAAGCGTGCTGGTAATGACCGCCCGCGCGAATCGTTTACTTGTTCGTACCGGAACTGTCTTGTAGAAGTTTCCACCACTGCGACTTCGCCGGGCCGCGGCAATGTCGAGCACTCTTGTTTGCTCCTCCTGGTAGACAACTTGGTATTCGTCCCAGCTAATCTGGCCAAGCTCGTAGATCCGACGGAGCACAACGAGTGTGCTTACTTTAAAGAAGCAGGCAAGCCGGTCAAGCTCCTTCGTGGTGGGACCATTTGCAGAATCGTGCTCTTGCTCGAGTTCTTCGCGCGGGACAAGGAACTCGGCTGCGACTTGATTGCACCAGTCTTCGCTATCACTCTCGGAAAAGCCCCCGCCAGGAAGGTCGTCCAGTGCGCTCTGGCCAAGCCGGAGGTGTGCAAGCTCGTGCGCAAGCGTGAAAATCTGTGCGGCTTTCGTATCCGTTGTGTTGATGAAGACCACAGGCGCAAGGTCGTCGACCAAAGCGAACCCCCGGAACTCTTGCGGGTCAAGCTTGCGATGCGAGTCACTCCCGACTATCCCGCTCCTCATCACAAGCAAACCGGCTGCTTCTGCCCGTTCCGTCAGATCGCTGAGCGCCTCAGCCCAAGTTGAAAACTTTGGGCGGTGCGCAAAATCGAAATCGAGACTATCTCGCATCGCTGCTGCGGCTTCGAGCACAGGAGTCGACGTCGTGCACATGCCAACAAAGCCCACCCGTTCTTCCCGATTGGCATAGGCAAAGTCGCGGTACCATTCCTGGCGCTGTTCACACAGGTACACGGTATCGAGCAGATCCGCACTCGGACGCGCGATCCCCTGGCCGGCTATCGTGCGAAAATCCGGGAGAGGCACCAGCTCCACTGGCGGTACCGCAAGAAAAAAGAAACCGGTCGGCGTATGCGTTGCACGCGCGTATTTTTCAAGCTGCTTCAGAGTAGGATGCGTCTCCCCAGTCTCCCACTCAGGCAGCTTCGCGAAGTCAGGTTTCCCTACCAAGGACTCACGCGACACCCCCGAACGCTCCTGCGCCCATTCAAGCATCCTCGGACTGACTGCAACGCGAACCACCATAACAACCCATTAGCACCTGTGCGGCCTTCGCTCCTCTTTCTCCCACTCTAAAGCACTTTATTGCGTATCACAATGATAAAACAGTCCCTATCTGTCGGTTTACCATCTACCAATGCACCTCCCCCCCAAACGCGCGGCAAACACACACCATAGACCGCCCACGTATCACTATCCATCCGCATAGTGAACAAATTCCACAAACCACATATTCTCGAGTCCACAACTGCCCAGTACTGCTGTTCCAGTAATACGAATACCAGAACAGCCATTACCGGATCACCACATTGCACACCCTGGCTCGGCCGTAATTTTGTGTTCCTCCGGGATGTCGCAGAAAACCTCCGGTCGCGCGGAAGTCACAATAATCTGAAGGTGTGGCATTTCCTCAGCCATAAGGCGAAGTTGCTCGAGGAGCTTCACAGCATCTGCTTCTTCGGTCTCCTCCGCGCAGAGGGCATCAATCAGCAGCAAACCAGGAAAACGACCAACCTCATGTTGGGTACCTACCCGCAAAAGCGCGAGCAAAACAGCGATCCGTAACCGCGTCTTTTCTCCCGGACTGCACGCAGCGAAGTCCGTTTTCCTACCGCCACTCTTGCACAGCTTCAACTTGCCATCCAGCTTCATATCCACACTCTCAAGAGCATGTACACCAAATGCCTTCGCCAGCTTGACGATCTCTTCGTTGATATCTGTAAACAGATCCTTGCTCTCGGTTTCCCGCCGTTTTTTTGCTTCTTCCAGCGCCGCATCGATCACAGAAAGCTCTTTTTCCAGATCATCTGGACTTTCTGTTTCGGCATCTTCCTCAAAAGGTAAGCCTTCCTGGAAAGGAAGGCTTTTCCCAAGAGACAAAGCTCTCCCAGGAAACTTCTTCTTGTATCTCTTTTTTTCTTCTTCAAATTTTTCTCTGGCCCGAACGACCTCGGCTTCTTTTTCCTGACGGACGTTTTCGTCTGAAGTTTTTATCAGGTTGTGAAGTTCATCGGTGGTTTCCCGGGACTTGTCCCGGTAACCGGCCAACTTCTCTTCCAGGCAAGTAATATGCGCTTTCAGCTGCTCTTTCGCAGCCAGGAACTCATCTCTATCAGCCGTGTTCCCGGGCACAACACCGGCAGCCGCCTCTTCTTCCGCTTCTCCGAGAAGCAGGCTTGCAGCATCATTACCAAACGCCTCTTCCGTTCCACAGATCGAGCAAATACCCTCTTCTGCCTCGGCTCTACGACGCTCTTGCGTGATTTCTGTATAGCAACGAGGACAGCGATCAGGTTGCAGGCGTCGAAAGACGCCTGCAACTGCACTGGTTTCTTGTCTGTCCAGGGCGTCTTGGCGTTTGGTGAGCCAGAGTTTCTCCAGCGACTCATACTCTTTTTCTTTTGCATGCAGTTCGCGAGAGATTTCGTCACGAAGACCTTCATACTTCTCTATTTCCTGCACAAGATCTCTCGGTTGCCCATAGAGAGCATTCTCCAACAGGATTTGTTTGCGTGCCTTTTCGGCCTCATCCAAAGCTTTTTTACACTCCCTGAGTCTTTTCTCCCACTCGTTTTGCTGGATCTTCACAAAATCTTTATTGACTGTTTCCGCAGCGAGAACTACTGGTGTCCACGGGCTCCTGAGATAAATTTGAAGCCGTTTGTCGGCAAGAAACCCCCGAAAGTTTTCGCCGATCACCGCATTCTGGTTTGCCCGGCGAAAATAAAAGGCCGTTGTACAAGCGAACCACTCCTCCTGCTTATCCTTTACAGGATTTCCGCTGTTTCTTTCTTGTACGGACATCTCTGGAGTAAAGCCAAGACGGTCCAACATGAAATCACTCATGACAGATTGCATGGTTTTTGAATTGAATTTGCGGGGCAGGTCTTCATGTCCTGTCCGGAGTTCTCCTTTGGGAGATCCGTTTTCTACGTCGAAACACACCGAAAATGCTTCATCGCCGACTTTGCCCTCTAGCTCAACATGGCGCAACCATTGTCGCACATCGGCTTGCAGTCCTTTGGGGTTCCCTCGCAAAGCCCACACGATGATCTCAAGTATGCTGGTTTTCCCTGCACTATTTTTGTGACTGAGTAACGCAGACAAGCCAGACTCGAACTTTGATTCAAACTTGAACGGCTCTACAGACTTTGATGAATGCGAGTCGTTTTCGACTGTTTTCTCTCCCCTGAACTTGATCTGATCGACATGTAAATGACGGGACCCAAAAGAATCGGTACTTGGATATATATTGTGACGGGTCAGAATTTTCCCGGCATCCTCCCGACTACAACCGGCCTTGTCAGCCACCGCACCTGTGAAATCCTTCTCCCCGCTCATATCGGTGTCTCGCTTGCACGCATTTGATCGAGGTGTTCCCGCACCAAGCTTGTAATTGCCGGAATTTTTGTGCCCGGTTTTGTGCCTACATACTCGGGATGCTTCCACTGTCGTCTTTTTAATACCGTTCCGTTCTGTTTTTTTGCCACTTCACTCACGAGCACTGCCCGGTCGTCATACCAGGCCAAGACCGGTTCTTGTTTGACGATGTCACGTGCCATGTCTCTTCCGGCTTGAAGTAAGTAGAAATTCTTCCGCACCTTTTTTGCGGACAGTCTTTGCTGATCCCGGTCAGCAAGCCTTCGCGCGACAAGCACAGCAAACGCATTGTCCAAGGGCTCGTAGGCACTGAATTGAGACATCGCCATCGGGTAGCGTCGCAATTCCGGTTCGTCTCCGTCGAGCAGCCCCGCAGCTACGCCAAGATCCGACTTTGGACGGACACCATCTTCGATGTCGCGCAATATCTCATGCGCGAGAAAATCCGGATTCCGCATCCAAAAAACCATCGCTTGCACCCGAGACTCTGCCCGCACAACACAGACCGCCTCTGGAAGTTCCTCTTTTTCAAGTGGTTCTCCAGCCCGGTCCAACAAGAACAGAAGTCGGACAGCATCTTGCAAGTGCGACCCCCGTTTATCCTCATGACTGACCATTCCCGCTGTACTCCCTGCTTGCCCCAGACCTCACATCAGGAAAATATCCCCTCAAATACGACAGTAGTGCTTATACAAGAAAAATAAGCAAAGAACACTCCTGAAATTCCCTGCTCACAGGCCAAAAAACAAACACGCGTCAAATATGGACTACTCAGTACCGAATATTCATGCTTGACACGTTAAAATCTCACAGACCGCCCCAATGCCTTATCGCAGCATTTCAAACAAGGCCGGCCTCACCCGGCAGAATCCAAGTTCAACTTTTCAGACGCGAGAAAATAACATAAACAAAATCGTACGCACCGTCTGAGAGGAAGTCCCGCAAGGCAACCTCCGATTCCGATTCCGCCACTCCCACCAGAAGCAGATCAAGCGGAGGACGTCCCGGCTTGGCGCGACCAGCCCACCACCGGACACAGCGCGTGTCTCCGATCTACCGACACGAAAACTGATATGCCTCTCATGGGCATCTCTCTTGCGAGCAGCAAGGCACCTGACACATCCGAAAACGAAAACTGCGTTACTGCCACAAGCACCACAGGGGTTGTCCTTGATGGAGCGAGTGTCCCCCCCACCTGCAAACCGGCTGCATTCACAGCACTCTGCAGTATGCAGAACAGCTTGGCACGGAACTCTTTACTGAAAGTAACCCTGGGGGCATCACCGACATCGCTCCAAACACCACGACAACGCCACGGCACTTCTCTGCCAACTCGATAAACCCGCTCAGCTCCTCCAGGGGAAGAGCGTTTTTCTTTCCATTGGGGGGATTTTTGGTTTTTGGAGTGCTGAGCAATCGCTGTTGAAAGCCTTGATCATTTGAAAGAACTGCGTACAGATCTAGCTCTTTCAAGCAAAACAAGACAAGCACTTGAGCATTGTCCACCTGAAATCTACAGACACAGATAGGCTATCCCGATTTACTGGTATCAGCGTTTGGTTTCACTGCCCAATGGGAAGAAAAGTAGTTGTCGTGGTCCTCGATAGGTGGGAACGGCGGGAACGGTCGTTCTTTTCATTTCAAATACAAAAGGGAGCTGAACCTAGTTTTCAGTCTTTGAAGTGAGGAGATCTTCAACAGTGGCTACGAAACCAGACGGACACAAAAAAACTCCACGAGCAAAGAGTAAGTGGCTTGTGGACCCTAACGGAGACCCTACTTGTCATGGCCTGGAGCAGTCTTCCACGGAACTACCCTGGATAAGAATAACCCCGGTTTCCCTGTCTGGCCTGGTGTTTTTGTGGAGCCTCCTCAGGGGATTGAACCCTGGACCCCTTCCTTACCATCCCAACCATCCCAGAAAAACCCTTTTCGGACAGGGGAGAATATGCGGTTCTTCCCTGTGGCCAGCTCAAACGCCTCGACCCAATTCCCCCGGTTTCACCGGTCGGAGACCCCAGTTGCGGACATTTCACAGACACTCACCGGGAATTTGCACCGCTCGGGAAGGCCTGTTTTCAAGCGCGATTTCCGTGGGAAAACCAGTGGGTGCACGGCAACCTGAACAGCCAGATGAGCAGTGAAAGAAGACACTTCAGAACTTCTGAGGTTGGAAAATGGCGATCTTGCCTGGTAGGCATTTTTGTTGGGTTAGGTGCTGGTGAGGAGTTGTTTGGCTTCTTCTTCGAGGAAAGGACGCAGTTCGGGGTGGTCGCCGTAGAGTTCGATCATTCGTAAGAGTTCGGCACAGGTAAACAACTGAGAAATTTGTCCTGATCTGGACTGGAGGTCGGCAGCGAACGCTTCTCGCACTTTTTCTGCGAGCGCGGGCATAGCCAGGCTGTACCCGAGGAGCATTGCCACGTCGGAACCACGTGGGGCGGTGCCCCATCCTTCCCAGTCAAAGAACGCGAGGGGTGGTTGCGTGAGATTACCCCAGTGCAGATCGCAATGGCCGATGGTCCATTCCTCAATTTCGCAATCGATATCGGGGCCGTAGCGTTCTTTAATACGCCTATTTATGAAGTCTTGTCGGAGCCCGACACGATTCGTGCGCGTGTGCCCAAGAATATCGAGAAAACCTCCCAGGTCTGACCACCAGGTATCAGGGAGATCGAGCGGTACTGTTGCATGGGCACGTGGTGACAGGGCCGTTTGTTTGAGAAGGGTCGCTTCTTCCACCCGGTAGATGAGATCGTCTTCGACCCAGCTGATCGCACGCAGGAACGCGGGTCGTTGAAGTTCTTCTCCGATCGCGTACGCGTCTTCGAGCCCATGCCAGTGACGACTCACTTGTGATTGGCGGGGACGGTGTTTTACGGAAAGCCAGGTGCCCGCGTCAGACGGGCCGCCTGCGGTACGCCCACCCCAACCAATGAACAGCACTTCACGGACATTTCGCCCAAGCATGCGCGCGCCTGTGTGAAGTCCCTGCACAGCTTGTTCTGTTTGCAGCGCGCGGAGGTCTTTTTCTGACATGCCTGCCGGTTCGGCCATACATTTTTCTTTTCGTATTCAGGTAGCGAGCGCCTGTAGTAGCTTCACGATTTTCTCGGGTACTGCTGTTTCCTGTAGAGCCTGGAGATTTGCGGTTATATGTGCTGTGCTGCTCATACCACACGCGATCCGGTCCACGCCGGGCACACTAGCCACAACCGAGAGAGCCGGTACCGGACTGTGAGCGAGAGAAAGAAACCGGGCAAGGTTCTCCGACGGGGCCGAAAGCACCGCACCCCCGGCGAGCGGGGCTGCCACAGTCACACCCAAAGAGTCTCGTGTTGGGTCAGTAATCGGACCACAGGCATTCACCGCCTCGTAGGGATACCTGGGTGAAAGGACTGATCCCGGGACCATAATTCCCGCCGGCCCGGGTTCCTCTTCTTGCCAGTTTCCCGGATCAAAGTACTGGCCGAACCCGTTCCAGGATGCGATACCCCAAGCTCGAGCCAAACCTTCTCCACAAAGACAGCGCATAACTCTTACGCATTCCCGGATCTTTGCCAACCTGCGGTGAGGCCGGAGCGTTGCCAGTGTGACCTCGGGGTTATGCACATAGAGTAGGTCGAGGCTGCGTCCAAGGTTTTTTCTTATTTGTTCCGCGCTTTGAGTGAGGGTGTCTTCGTCGAGAGAGTGGTCACCGTTTTTTGGGGTGAAACCGATTTTCGATGTGATTTCCAGCGTATCAAAGTCAATATCCCGGCGTGTGGCAACTTCTCGCAAACGTCGATGTGCTCCGCCTGCGCCGTAAT
>Ga0209633_10000118_pt1 | contig 91267 bp, 89 predicted proteins | sample Cruoilmetagenom1_FD_187290 | JGI IMG/M metagenome (GOLD analysis project Ga0209633, IMG submission 187290) | Oil polluted marine microbial communities from Coal Oil Point, Santa Barbara, California, USA - Sample 1 (SPAdes) (version 2) | ecosystem: Environmental > Aquatic > Marine > Oil seeps ... | reverse complement strand
GTTTTTTGATTTTGGCAAAATCACAATGGTAAATGCTTGGCATTCCAGCAGTTTTGCCGATGGCACCTATGGTGGTAACCCGGCTGGCTATGTGCTTGAAAGCGAAGAAAAATCCATTTATATTGCCGGAGATACCGGACTCACAATGGATATGAAAATCATTCCTTTGTTTACAAAACTCGACTTAGCAATATTGCCTATTGGCGACAATTTCACTATGGGAATAGATAGCGCCGTAGTAGCATCTGATTATGTAGATTGTCAAAATGTAATGGGCTATCATTTCGATACATTCGAATTGATTAAAATAGATCACGAGAAAGCAAAAAAAACTTTTAAAAAAGCCGGAAAAGATTTTATTTTACCTGAAATTGGCGAAAAAATTACATTGTAATACAAAATTCTAATCTGATGTAATAGACAAAAATGCTTGTTAATTTTACACATTTACAAACAAAATATTGTAAAAAATTTTAGTGCATTTGAGCATTTAAAAACAATAATAAGTCATTTTATTTCATGATATTTTTTATACTTTAGCAAATGGATAAAAAATAATCTTATGAAAACAACTATACTAAACAAATTACATAAAAATTTAGGCGCTAAAATGCTTCCTTTTGCAGGATTTGAAATGCCCATTCAATATGAAGGTGTTAATGCTGAACACAAAACTGTCAGAACAGCTGTGGGTGTTTTTGACGTATCCCATATGGGCAACTTTTTTGTCGAAGGGTCTCAATCCTTAGATTTTTTACAATATATTACCAGTAATGATGTAGCAAAATTAAGTCCCGGAAAAATTCAATATTCTTGTTTTCCCAATGGAAAAGGTGGCATCGTAGATGATTTATTAGTATATAATCTAGACAAAAATAAATATATGTTAGTCGTCAATGGCGCCAATCTAGAAAAGGATTGGAATTGGGTAAACCAATTTTCTGATAAATTTGAGGTGAAATTACAAGATTTATCAGATCAATACAGCATTTTAGCCGTACAAGGTCCTAAAGCACCTAAAGTGATGCAAAAATTAGCCAACACCGATCTCGAAAAATTAAAATATTATACTTGGACCAAAACCAATCTAGCCGGATTTGATAACATATTGGTATCCGCTACAGGTTACACCGGCGAAAATGGATATGAAATATATGTAAAGAACGATAAAGCTGAAGCTATATGGAATGCTTTGTTTAAATTAGGAGCCGAAGAAGGTATCAAACCCATTGGACTGGGCGCTCGAGATACACTCCGTTTAGAAAAAGGTTACTGCTTATATGGTAATGATATCGACGACACGACTTCTCCAATTGAAGCAGGACTGGGTTGGATCACTAAATTTACCAAAGATTTCATAGATGTAGAATTGCTAAAAAAACAAAAAGAAGAAGGTGTAACAAAAAAACTCATCGCTTTTAAACTAAATGGAAAAGGAATTGCCCGTCACGGATATGACATCGTAGATGAAAATGGTAATAAAATTGGTTTTGTTACCTCCGGAACCATGTCACCTACTTTAAAAGAAGCAATTGGTATGGGTTATGTCCCCAAAGAAAAATCAAAAGTAGGAAATAAAATTTTCATTCAAATTAGAAAAAAACAAATTCCAGCTGAAGTAGTAAAATTGCCATTTGTTCAATAATATCGATATTTTCAACAGGAAAATTATATAAAACTGACATTTTTCATATAATTAATGATAATTCTTCATTATTTTTGAGTGAAATTTAATACTAATAATTATTTCAAAAGATATATTACTATGGCAAAAATGAAAGGCGCAATAGTTATTGACACAGAAAGATGCAAAGGTTGTAATTTATGTGTTCTAGCTTGTCCAACGGACGTAATTGCATTAAAAGACAGCGTTAACGCAAAAGGATATCACCCAGCTTACCCCGCAAACCACGATGCATGTATCGCATGTGTAAACTGCGCATTGGTATGCCCCGATATGTGTATTACCGTTTACAAATTAAGTCCTGAAAAATAACTGTAACGCTACCTCACAAAACTAAAAATTATGGAAGAAATAAAATTAATGAAAGGAAATGAAGCGGTTGCAGAAGCGGCAATAAGAGCTGGTGTAGATGCTTATTTCGGTTATCCCATTACCCCTCAATCAGAAGTGATTGAATATTTGATGACGGAACGCCCTCACCAACGAACTGGTATGGTGGTTTTACAAGCAGAAAGCGAGATTGCAGCCATCAATATGGTGTATGGTGCTGCTGCTTGTGGCAAAAAAGTAATGACTTCATCCTCTAGTCCGGGAATCAGTTTAAAACAAGAAGGAATATCTTATTTGGCAGGTGCCGAATTGCCTTGCTTGATTGTAGATGTTGTAAGAGGTGGTCCAGGATTAGGAACCATACAGCCTTCACAAGCCGATTACTTTCAAATGGTAAAAGGTGGTGGACATGGTGACTATAAACTTATTGTATTAGCACCTTCAACCGTACAAGAAATGGCTGATTTTGTAGAATTAGGTTTTAAACTTGCTTTTAAATATCGCAATCCAGCCGTTATTCTATCAGATGGTGTTATTGGACAAATGATGGAAAAAGTGATATATTCTCCTCAAAAAACACGTTTAACCGACGAAGAAGTAGATAAAAAATATGGCTCTTGGGCAACTACCGGCAAAAAAAATGGAAGAGAAAGAAATATTATTACCTCTCTCGAATTAAAATCCGAAAGACAAGAAGCACATAACCATCATTTACAAGCAAAATACAAAAAAATTACTGAAAACGAAATTCGTTACGAAGCAATAAATACCGAAGATGCCGATTACCTAATTGTTGCGTATGGATCTAGTGCTAGAATTAGCCAAAAAGCGATGGAAATGGCAGCCAAAAAAGGATATAAAGTTGGACTTATTCGTCCTATAACTTTATGGCCTTTCCCTACTGATATTATTAACAAACTAGCTGATCAGGTAAAAGGCATATTAAGCGTTGAAATGAGTGCCGGTCAAATGGTAGAAGATGTAAGACTTGCTGTAAATGGCAAAGTCAAAGTAGAACATTATGGTCGTTTTGGTGGTATGGTTCATTCTCCCGACGAAGTATTAGAAGCATTAGAAAACAAAATTATTAAAGGATAATCAAATGGCAGATCATAAAATAACCCCCGAAGAAATTATCAAAAATGGTAGTATCGTTTTTGAGAAAACAAAATTGATGACCGACAATGAATTATCCTATTGTCCCGGTTGTGGTCATGGTGTCGCACATCGTCTTACCATGGAAGTCATTGACGAGTTAGGTTTAGAAGAAAAAACAATTGGTATAGCACCTGTAGGTTGCTCTGTATTGGCATATGAATTTATGAATGTCGATATGCAAGAAGCTGCACATGGTAGAGCGCCAGCATTGGCCACTGGAATCAAAAGAGTTTATCCAGAGAAAACAGTATTTACCTATCAAGGAGACGGTGATTTAGCAGCTATCGGTACAGCAGAAACAATACACGCTTGTAATCGCGGTGAAAATATTACTATTATTTTTATCAACAATGGTATTTATGGAATGACCGGAGGTCAAATGGCACCCACTACCCTTCCTGGAATGAAATCTTCAACATCACCTTATGGTAGAGATGTTCACATGATGGGACACCCTTTAAAAATAACAGAACTAATAGCCATGCTACCTGGAACGGTTTACGTTACACGTCAAGCAGTTCATACACCCGTTTTGGTCAGAAAAGCAAAAAAAGCCATTCGAAAAGCTTTTGAACTACAACAAGAAAACAAAGGAACAACTTTTGTAGAAATTGTTTCTAACTGTAATTCAGGTTGGAAAATGTCACCCGAAGATTCCAATAAATGGTTGGATGAAAACATGTTAGCATACTATCCTTTAGGTGATATAAAAAAACCATAAGACTATTAACTTTTAAACAATAAAAGCAATTAGCATTGCTAATAGCCAAAAAATATAAAATTATGACAGAAGAACTAATTATAGCCGGTTTTGGTGGTCAAGGTGTACTTTCTATGGGAAAAATCCTAGCATACTCCGGCATTATGGAAGATAAAGAAGTCAGTTGGATGCCTTCTTATGGACCTGAAATGCGCGGTGGTACTGCCAACGTTTCCGTTATCATAAGTGATGAACGCATCAGTTCTCCCGTATTGAGAAATTTTGATACAGCTATCGTCCTTAACCAACAATCAATGGATAAATTTGAAAAAAGTGTACTTCCAGGCGGTTTGCTACTTTATGATCCAAATGGCATCATTCATCCTCCAACCAGAAAAGATATAAATATTTATACCATTGAAGGTGCTTTAGAAGCTACAAAACTCAAAAGTCCAAAAACATTTAATATGATTGTGCTTGGTGCATTTTTGAAATTAAAACCAATAGTAAAAATGGAGAATGTTCATAAAGGACTTTTAAAATCGCTTCCTGAAAGACATCATCATTTAATTCCAATGAATGAAGAAGGCATTAAAATAGGACAAGCTAAAGTAAAAGAAGTGCAAACTGTTTAACACAAACAAAGCTTAATGCTTATTTTGGGAGCGCAAATTGCGCTCCCTTTTTTTAATTAATGTTTGCTAAAAACTGATATTTCGCATTTTTTTTGTAAATTTGACGTCTATTAAAAATCATACTTTTTTATGAATAATACAATTGCAAAAGATTTGGATCAAAAAATTGATTTTCAAGATTTTAAAAAGCAAGTTTTAGAAGATTACCACGTGATTAACCTAAGTCGAAACATGAGCACTTTTGGACGAAAAGAGGTTTTGTCTGGAAAAGGTAGCTTTGGAATTTTTGGCGATGGAAAGGAATTGCCACAGCTTATATGGTCTAAATTTTTTAAAAATGGCGATTTTCGCTCTGGTTATTATCGCGATCAAACTTTTATGTTGGCATTGGATTTAATGACGCCCGAACAGTTTTTTGCGGCTATATACGGACACGCAGATATTAATTTTGAACCGAGTTCGGCAGGCAGGCAAATGAACAACCACTTTGCCACACACAGTTTAGATGAAAACGGCGAATGGAAAAATCTCATGGAACAAAAAAACAGCAGTTCAGACATCTCTTCCACCGGCGCCCAAATGATTAGATTAATAGGTTTGGCACAAGCATCAAATATTTATAGAAATCTTGATAAATTACCTGAAAATTCAGAAAAATTTACCCATAACGGCAATGAAATTGCTTGGGGAACCATTGGCAATGCTAGTACTTCCGAAGGACAATTTTGGGAAAGTATCAATACTGCCGGTGTTTTACAAGTACCAATGGTCGTAAGTGTTTGGGATGATAAATATGGTATTTCTGTGCCGGCGAAATTTCATACAACCAAGGAAAGTATTTCTGAAATCCTTTCGGGTTTTCAACGCACAAAAGACAAACCTGGATATGAAATATTCAAAGTAAAAGCCTGGGATTATCCCGCTTTAATGGAAACCTATCAAAAAGCTGAAAAATTTGCCAGAAATGAACACATTCCGGTTTTGATTCATGTAGAAGATTGCACACAACCTCACGGTCATTCAACCTCGGGATCACATGAACGTTATAAATCCGCCAAAAGATTGCAATGGGAAAAAGATTTTGATGGCATAAAAAAAATGCGCGAATGGATACTCGAAACCAACTTAGCTACAGAAGATGAACTATTAAAAATCGAGGAAAAGACCAAAAAACGCGCAAAAGAAGCAGCAAAAAATGCTTGGGCAGCATATACTGCTCCTATGAAAGCTGAAAGAGTAAAACTAATCAAAACAATTGATCAATGTATTCAAAACAGCAAAAACAAAAATTTTATTTTACCCATTAGAAACGATTTAGCCAAAATAAAAGATCCTAAAAAAGCCGATTTACTAACAAGTGCAAGGCGAATTTTACCATTGATAAAAGATGAAAAATTTGAAGCCAAAAAAACACTTCAAAAATGGATTATTTCTTATACCGAAGACAACCAAAAAATATATGGAGATTATCTCTACAGCCAAAGCAAACACAAAGTAAGTCATATCAAAGGAATCAGTCCTATTTATGATGACAATGCGCCATTGGTCGATGGGCGAATCGTGTTAAGAGACAATTTTGATAAATTATTTGAAAAATACCCCGAATTACTTATTTTTGGAGAAGACAGTGGTAAAATTGGTGATGTCAACCAAGGACTTGAAGGTTTGCAAGATAAATATGGTAAAGTACGTATTTCTGATACCAGTATTAGAGAAGCAACCATTATAGGACAAGGTATTGGACTGGCAATGCGTGGCTTACGACCTATTGCCGAAATTCAATATTTAGATTACCTACTCTACGGATTGCAAGCAATGAGCGATGATTTAGCAACTTTACATTACCGTAGTGCCGGAAAACAAAAAGCACCTTTGATTGTACGCACACGTGGACATCGTCTTGAAGGAATCTGGCATTCAGGTTCGCCTATGGGCGGTCTTACCCACTTACTCCGTGGCATAAATATACTCGTTCCTAGAAATATGACACAAGCAGCCGGTTTCTACAACACTTTATTAGACAGCGACGAACCTGCATTGGTCATTGAAAGTTTAAACGGGTATAGATTAAAAGAAAAAATGCCAAAAAATATTGGTGATTATAAAATTCCAATTGGCAAAATTGAAGTACTCAAAAAAGGAAAAGATATTACATTGGTATCTTATGGCTCTACCCTAAGACTTGTACAACAAGCAGCTAAAAATCTCTTGGAAATTGGCATTGATGCTGAAGTAATCGATGTCCAAACCCTAATTCCATTTGATCTGAAAAATGAAATATTGGAGAGTGTCAAAAAAACCAATCAGATTTTGGTTATTGACGAAGATGTTCCCGGAGGTGGATCAGCTTATATTATGAATCAAGTTGTGAGTAAACAAGGTGCATGGGTGCACTTAGATAGCAAACCGCAATCTCTAACAGCCAAAGAACATCGTCCGGCTTATGGACACGATGGTGATTATTTTTCAAAACCTTCTGTCGATGATATATTTGAAAAAGTTTATGAAATAATGCACGAAGCTTATCCAATTAAATATCCAAACTTGTACAAATAAAAAAAATATGTATATTTGTAATTAATAACCAAAAAAAATAAAATATGTTATATTTAGCTTCAGACAATTCTTCTATGTGGAATATGGGTAACCTTATGGGTGCTTTTTTCTTTTTAGTCATCATCATTTTGGGCTTTGTTGTCTATAAAATGGTAGCTGGTGGTAAAAGCAAAAAAGACTCAGAGGAATAAATTTTTATATTTACATCGCTTATTTACTTTCATTTGTAGTTTTTTTATTAAAACTACAGATGTTTGTTGTAACTCTAAAATATTCAAAAACAGATGAAAAATAATATACTCAGTATAAGTTTTTGGATTTTTTTCTTGCTTATATTTCAAGGTGTGTATGCACAAAAAATTGCACTTCTAAAATATCATGGTGGTGGTGATTGGTATGCTAATATTACAACCTCTTTACCCAATTTGGTAAAATATTCAAACGAACATATTTATACCAAAATTGATACGCACATAGATGTTGTTACCCCCGATGCACCCGAAATCTTCAATTATCCTTTTATACACATGACCGGACATGGAAATGTGTTTTTTTCTACGGAAGATGTCAAAAATTTACAAAAATATTTATTAAACGGCGGTTTTCTTCATATTGATGATAATTATGGAATGGATCAATACATCCGTAAACAAATCAAGAAATTATTTCCAGAAGCCAATTTACAAGAACTCCCCAAAACCCATCCAATATTTAATAGTTATTATCATTTTCCGAATGGATTGCCCAAAATTCACGAACACAAAGGCAAACGTCCACAAGCCTTTGGCATCGTCATAAAAAACAGACTGGTTTTGCTCTATACTTATGAAAGCGATTTAGGTGATGGCTGGGAATCAGAGGAAATTCACCACGATCCTTGGGATATACGAGAAAAAGCATTAAAAATGGGCAGTAACATTCTACATTATGTTTTTACGAATTAATTTATAAAACTGATATGAAACTTATAAAAAATATTGGACAACTATTGCAAACACGCGAAGGAAAAGAAGCGCTGAGAGGCAAAGATATGAATGATTTACCTTTGATTAGAGATGCGTATCTCATCATCAAAGACCAAAAAATATATGCGTTTGGCAAAATGCAAAATCTACCGAGTATAACATTTAAAGAAATCATCGATGCTGAAGGAAAACTACTGATGCCCACTTGGATAGATGCTCACACACACATGGTTTATGCCGCTTCCAGAGCCGATGAATTTGTCGATAAAATTAATGGACTGACTTACGAAGAAATTGCCCAACGCGGTGGTGGCATCCTAAATTCTGTAAAAAAAATGAATGAGATTGACGCGGAAACACTTTATCAAAAATCAGCGTTATTATTAAAAGAGATTATTTCTTATGGCACAGGTGCTATCGAGATTAAATCAGGTTATGGGTTAAGTCTTAAAGGTGAATTAAAAATGCTCAGAGTGATAAAAAAACTCAAAGAAAATTTTGACATTCCAATTAAAGCGACCTTTTTGGGTGCACATGCTGTTCCTATAGAATTCAAAAATGACAAAAAAGGATATATAGATCTGTTAATCAATGAATTATTACCAATTATTGCAAAGGAGAAATTAGCAGATTACATCGATGTTTTTTGCGAAAAAAATTATTTCACTTCGGATGAAACCAATCAAATATTGCAGGCAGGCGCCCATTATGGACTAAAACCCAAAGTTCATGTCAATCAATTTAATACAATAGGAGGTATTGAGATTGCTACACACAACCAAGCCATATCAGTAGATCATTTAGAAGTCATGAATGATGAAGATATTACTATTTTAAGTAAATCGAACACAATTGCTACCGCTCTTCCTGCCTGTAGTTTTTTTATCGATATTCCGTATGCGCCTCTTAAAAAAATGATTCAAAATAACATTGCCATTTCATTGGCAACGGATTTCAACCCAGGCTCTACACCTACTTTTAATATGAATTTTATAGTTTCCTTGGCGTGTATCAAACAAAAACTAACACCCGAACAAGCTATCAATGCAGCTACCATAAATGCTGCTGCTTCTTTGGAATTAGAAAATGAAATGGGCAGTATTACCGTTGGAAAAAGAGCAAAATTAATGCTTCTTAAAGCCTATATCAAAGATTTTAAAGAAATTCCATATTTTTTTGCAACAAATCCTATTGAAAGGATTCTTAGTTAAAAATCTGTAAAACAATACTTTATTTAATTTCTTTCACGTGTTTTTGCAAATAATATACATATTTAAAATATTTTATACGATTTATTAAAAAATATGTAGGATATCATAAAAAATAGATTACCTTTGCTGAATAATTAATTAAAAATTTATAATGAAAACAGGAACAGTAAAGTTCTTTAATGAAACCAAAGGATTTGGTTTTATTATTGAAGATGAGTCAAACACAGAATATTTTGTACACGTTACAGGATTAATCGATGAAGTCCGTGAGGGTGACAAAGTAGAATTTGAACTTACCGAAGGTAAAAAAGGATTGAATGCAGTAAACGTTAAGCAAGCTTAATAAACTGAATAAGATTTTTACTAAAAAGCTCGTCAATTGACGAGTTTTTTTTATATAGCACTATTACCTCCCCAAATTTGCAGGTATTGTTGTGCTACTTTTTTATAATCATGATGCTTTTCAATAAAATAACGCGCATTGCTGCCAATTGTTTTAATCAACTCGGGTTGTTGTATTAAGTCTATAATTTTTTGATATAAATCATTTTCATTAGGCAAGACATTAACTGCTACTTGCTTTTGTAATTTATAATAGTCTTCAAATTCGGTTTCTGCACCGGTTAACACACACTTACCGCGTGCCATTGCTTCCAAAGCATTAAAACCTTGATCATAAGAATAAAGCTGATCAATAAAAATATGCGCTTCATTATACTTTTCCATATATTCATCATACGGCAAATTTTGCGCTAAAATAATCTCTACCTTGTCAGAAAAATCATTATTAATACGATCTAAAACATTGAGAATAATATGACTACCCTTTTTGTAATAACTCAATAAATTTATTCCGAAAAAAATCACAATTTTACCTGAAATATCTAATGGATTATATTTAATATTATCAATATTAATTGGATTTGGAATCATCGGCACTGCTTTAGGAAAACCTAAATATGGAATATGATAATCCATATCCGAAGGAATTATACCTACAATTTTACGCATCAAATAATCATGCAATACCTTGTAATCGTCTTTTAAATACTTAAATGAATATAAAAATTCGTTTTTTAAACTCGGATTTTGTTCAAAAGGCGTTAGGATAGAATACCGCATACCATTTTGCTTATAAAAATTAATAGTATGAAAATCTTCACCACAAGCTGATAAAAAAACCTTATTGTTTTGTTTAAAAATAATTTTATAAAAATTTATTTCATCCAAAGAATCAATTCCAAACGAATCTTCATTGATTAATTGAACCACATCAAAATTTCTCAAAACCGGTAATAATTTCTTTAAATTAAAATAGACTTCTTTGGCAAAAATATTATAGCTAAAAAGCTTATAAATCAACACGCCTATTTTTTTAGAAAACCATTTTTTTTCTAAACGCGAAGACACATCAAAATCAGAAGGAAATTGCTTAAAACTATCACCTGTTCCTACCAAAACCACTTCGTGTCCTAACAGCACCAAAGCCTCTTTTAGCGTATTGTGCAAACGGCTGTATTCTCCTAGCAATAATATCTTCATAATTACGACAAAAGTATGAATAAAAACTAGAACAATATCAATAATTATTAGTATATTTGTATCTATTTTCAGATTTTTAAAAAAAACATTTTATGAGTGAAGAACAAAATAATAAACAGAATTATTCAGCCGATAGCATACAAGCATTAGAAGGTATTGAACACGTAAGAGTGCGTCCTTCCATGTATATTGGAGATATAGGCGTTAGAGGTTTACACCACTTAGTTTACGAGGTTGCAGATAATTCTATCGATGAAGCTATGGCCGGTCATTGTGATCGTATGGAAGTGATTATTAATGAAGATAATTCTGTATCAATCAAAGATAACGGTCGAGGTATTCCTGTAGGCATGCATAAAAAAGAAGGTGTTTCTGCACTTGAAGTTGTAATGACCAAAATTGGTGCCGGAGGTAAATTTGACAAAGATTCATATAAAGTATCCGGAGGGCTACACGGCGTTGGAGTATCTGTTGTAAATGCACTATCAGACCACGTGGTAGCACAAGTGTTTAGAGACGGAAAAATTTATCAACAAGAATACAAAAAAGGTAAAGCCATTTATCCTGTTAAAATTGTTGGTGAAACAACTGAAACGGGTACATTGATTAAATTCCATCCCGATGCTGAAATTTTTAAACAAACAATTGAATTTGATTATGACACCCTATCCTTAAGAATGCGCGAGCTATCGTTCTTAAACAAAGGGATAACCATCACCATCACAGATTTAAGACAAAAAGACGAAAAAGGTGAATTTGTTCATGAAGAATATTTCAGCAAAGAAGGTTTAAAAGAATTTATACAATTTTTAGATGCGCATAGAGAACCCATCATTTCTGATGTTATCAATATGGAAAGCGAAAAAAATGGCATTCCTGTTGAAGTGGCTATGATTTATAACACTTCATATACAGAAAATGTGCATTCTTATGTTAATAATATCAACACACATGAAGGCGGTACACATTTATCGGGTTTTAGACGCGGACTGACAGGGACGTTAAAAAAATATGCTGAAAAATCTGGTATGTTAGACAAACTCAAATTTGAAATTGCCGGTGATGATTTTAGAGAAGGCTTAACAGCTATCATATCGGTAAAAGTTGGAGAACCACAATTTGAAGGACAAACCAAAACAAAATTAGGTAATAGAGAAGTAAACGCGCCTGTAAGTCAAGCTGTTTCTGAAATGCTTAGCGATTACTTAGAAGAAAACCCAAAAGATGCCAAACGCATTGTAGAAAAAGTAATTTTGGCTGCCCAAGCCCGCCACGCTGCAAAAAAAGCACGTGAAATGGTACAAAGAAAAACCGTTATGGGCGGTGCCGGATTACCTGGTAAACTTTCGGATTGTTCTGAAACAGATTCTGACAAATGTGAAATCTATTTGGTAGAGGGAGACTCTGCGGGTGGTACTGCTAAACAAGGACGCGACAGAAATTTTCAAGCTATCCTGCCCCTAAGAGGAAAAATTTTAAACGTCGAAAAAGCATTACAACACAAAGTTTTTGACAATGAAGAAATAAAAAATATATTTACGGCTCTCGGTGTTACAATTGGTACTGAAGAAGACAGTAAAGCGCTAAACCTTCAAAAATTACGTTACCATAAAGTCATCATTATGACGGATGCCGATGTCGATGGAAGTCATATTTCGACCCTAATCTTAACATTCTTCTTTAGATATATGAAAGATTTGATAGAAAATGGTCACGTATATATTGCAACACCACCACTCTATCAAGTTAAAAAAGGACAAAAAAAATCCTATGCTTGGTCAGAAGAAGAACGACAAAAATTACAAGAAGAATACGGTCAAGGTGTACATATTCAAAGATATAAAGGTCTTGGGGAAATGAATGCCGAACAATTATGGGAAACCACGATGAACCCGGAAACAAGAATTCTAAAACAAATAATTGTAGAAAACGGTACTGAAGCTGACCGTGTATTTTCTATGCTGATGGGTGATGAAGTACCTCCACGTAGAGAATTTATCGAAAAAAATGCTGTTTATGCCAATATTGATGCTTAAAATGTAAAGTTGGGCACGATTTATGTGTCAAATGTAACATGATTTTTTAAATAAGTATAATTCTATCATTAATTTAATAGAATAAAGATTGACGTGATTTTGATAGAAATGTTTTTTACGCATAAAATTATAATAATATGAAAAAAATTCTTGTAATAATAGTTTTATTCTCAGTAGGGATAACCAGTGCACAATTTGAAGACATTTTCTCTTCAGACAGCGATGCATATAAATACCTCAAAGAATATACAGCTCCTGCTTTTAAAGGATTTATGTATGCTTCTGCGGCTGGTTGGAGTACATCGGCAAAACCCTTGAAACCGTTCAGATTTTCGTTGGATATTGGTGCATCAGGTGCCATGATTCCTACAAAAGCTGAAAGTTTCACTTTTAATGATAGTGATTATCAATATATGAAAATATTATCAGGACCAAATGAAGTGCCCACTGTAATGGGAGGTGAAACCAATACACGTTTTCAAATTGTTATTCCAATCAATTCAAACACTGAACAAAAGGTTATGGAATTTGATGCCGCAAGTGGTATAAATTCTGATTTACCTTTAAATTCGGTTCCGGCACCCAATATTCAATTTTCTATGGGCTTGCCTTTGGGAACAGAAGTTACGTTGCGATATTTACCAAAAATTGCTTCCGACGGTGCTTATGTCGGTATTTTGGGAGGTGGTGTAAAACATAGTATCTCACAATACATTCCTCGTGGAAAAGATGAAAATGGTAAAAAAAAGAAAAGAAATTTTAATCTTTCAGCCTTGGCAGCTTACCAAAATATTTCTACTGGTTATGACTATTCTAACAATGATAAAGCTGTAACGCTTAACCTTCAAACACTAAGTTTACAAGCAAATGCATCTATGGATTACAAATTTTTAACGGTTTATTCATCTGTTGGATACATTAAAGGCTTTACCGATTTGAGTGTAAAAGGCACTTACGACTACACCTATGATGTACAAACTAATAATGGTACACATATTAGATTTGAAAATGTGCAAATCATTGATCCGTTGGATATTAATTATAATATTGATGGATATAATGCAACTCTAGGACTTCGATTAAACTTGATATTTTTACGAATTTTTGCAGACTATACAATCCAAGAATATCCTGTTGCACACGTCGGATTAGGCATAAAATTTTAATAAAATAATAGACATTAATAAAAATTTATTACTTTTGCCTTTTCTAAGAAACCAACAACATTGTTCGTTATTGATAATTTACATATAGAAAAGATAAGATAATCCGTTATTAAACCTATAACACACATTAATATAAATAAATAATATGAAAAAAAGAATCTTTGGCTTAAGCTTATTAATTAGCATTTTTATGCTTGCTTCTTGTGGATCAACAGAACCTTGTCGTCCTCGTGCTTCAGTAGTACAAAATCAAAAAAACATTAAACAATTTACACAAACAAATACAATAGTTAGTAACGAAGAAACAACCACAAACAATTAATACAAAATATAGTTATACTATTTGTTTCACTTAATCGCTTATAGGAGCAACAAAAATTGTGGTTGTAGACATTTTCTATCGCACTGATTTGTAAATATAATTTATCAAATCATTTAGATTCTTGTTATGTTTCTAACAATTTAGAAGTAAAATTTGATAAAAGCTTACTTTAACGATTTATTAATAACCGTCTAATAATTAATAACACTTTGATATATATATTCAAGGTGTTTTTTTATAGTTTTAGATGTAATAGACAAAATGGTTCATTTTTTTTTGAATGATTTTTTTGTTATTGCAAAATAAGTATCAAATTCTTTGTTTAGGACGCTCTAAATTGGCTTTGATAATAGCAAAGATCATAAAAGCGGCACTCACCCATTGCACCGGTGATAAAAGATTTCCATTGATTAAATAATCAAAAAAGATTGCGGAAATAGGAAAAAACAATTCGCTTATTGTAGAGATACTTGCTCTCACATATTTCAATCCATAATAATATAACAAAATAGCACCCGAACCGGTTGTCAGTGATATCAATATAATAAACAACCAATTGATATCGGTTACTTGTGAAAAATTATTATAAAAACCACCAAATAAAATTACCGGTAACATCAATAAGAAAACCATACCATATCTAAAAAAAGTAGCAGAAACAAAATCAACTTTATTAAGCAAATTTTTACTAAACACCGTAGAACTTCCAAAAGAAAATGCTGCTAAAATAGAAAGCAATACTGCTTTAATATTGGTAGCATCTCCATGAATATCAGGCAAGCACAAACCAAAAGTTAGAAAATATCCTGAAACGATTGCCAAACTTGCCCAAAACAAAAAATGCTTGCTTAATTTTTCGTGCAATACAATGGATGCTAGTACAATAGCAAAAACAGGTTGTAACTTTTGCAAAAGAACGACCACTGACAACTGTTTAAAGTTAACGATGAAAAGTGCTTTTACAATTGCAATAGTACCTACTGCACCACCAAAAACACTTACTGCTAATAAAGAAAAAAAAGTAACGCGTGTAAATTTGTGTAAATCTTTATATCTCTTATACAAAAACAAATTCATCAATAAGAAAGGCAAAGCATGAAGAATAAAAACCACAAATACGACATTCAAATTTGACAATCTAGGTGTGAAAACAACACCGTCTAATCCCCATAAAATAGAAGCAATGCTAATAAAAATAACACCCTTAACAATCAATTTACTTTTTAACTTCATTTATATTACAGTATTTATTCTTTATAAATATTACAATTTTAATCCTCTACGTTTAACCAATTTTAATTTACATTTTTTTAAATAAGACTGCAAATATACATTTTTTTAAAAATATTTTTTAGGCATCAAATCTTTACGCCAAACCAATAAACCATTTGTAGCCAATGCCTTCATTTCGTCTTCACCGGCATAAATTTTAATGGGTGCCAAAAAAGACACTTGATTTTGTATAACATCGGTAATAATATTGTTGTGTGCTACGCCACCAGTAAGTATAATAGCATCGATATTTCCATGCAAAACAACTGCCATTTCGCCAATCGCTTTAGAAATTTGGTAAGACATAGCAGCTAAAATCAATTTTTTTTCTTCGTTTAAATCTGCTGTTATTTCTTGTACATTATTATTGTTTAAATACGAAACCAATCCACCTTTTCCCACAATTTTTTGAAGCATTTCTTCTTTAGTATAAACACCCGAGTAGGCCATTCTGACCATATCGCCAGCAGGCAATGTGCCACTTCGTTCTGGAGAAAAAGCACCTTCTCCATCCAAGGCTTGGTTAACATCTACTACGCGACCTTTTTTGTGCGCACCTACAGAAATACCACCACCCAAATGTGCTACAATCAAATTAAGCGATTCATAAGTTCTACCTATAGATGCTGCATATCGACGGGCAACTGCTTTATGATTTAATGCATGAAAAACAGACATGCGTTCAAAATCTTTATGACCTGCAAAGCGCGCTACTTCTTGCAACTCATCAACTACCACAGGATCGGCAATATATACTGGAATTTTACCACCCGATAGTCTCCAACCAATGACAGCTGCTAAATTGCTTGCGTGTTGTTTTTGGGCATTTTTTAAATCCGATAACATTTGTTCATTCACCTCATATACACCCGAGTCAACAGGTTTAATTAAACCACCACGACACATAATCATATTTATTTGGGACATTGATACATCATGTGCTGCTAATGTTTTTTGAATAAGTTTCTTTCTAAAATCAACCTGTGTACCAAAAAAATTTTTTTGTGACAAAACAGAAGATACATGTACTATTTTTTCTGAAAACAATTGATTTTCACCCTTAAAAATAGCTATTTTCGTAGTCGTTGACCCTGGATTTATCACTAATATTATTGGATACATAAAACAATTTTATTTGTTATTTACCGAAGCCGCTGCCAATAATATACTATTGAGTTTGGTCTCTTCAGAATCAGCTCTCGAAGTAAGTACAATTGGAAATTCAGCGCCCAAAACAATTCCCGCCACCTTGGCATTGGCAAAGGCAACCAATGATTTGTACAAAATATTACCCGATTCAACATTGGGCACCAACAAAATATCAGCATTTCCAGCTACATCGCCTTGTAATTTCTTTTGTTTTTTACTTTCTAAACTAATGGCATTATCAAAAGCCAAAGGTCCATCGATTAAGCAATTTCTAACCTGCCCTCTTCGTTGCATAATTGACAACAATGCTGCATCTAACGTAGAAGGCATACTTTCATTAACCATTTCTATAGCAGATAAAGCCGCAACTTTGGGTTTTTCAATACCTATTTTTCGTATAAATCTCACTGCATTTTCTACAATATGTACTTTATGATCTAAAGTGGGTAATATGTTTAAAGCAACATCTGTAATAGCCAATAATTTATGATACTTTGGTATTTCAAACAATGCAAAATGTGACAAAAACGATTTCTTACGCATGCCATATTCTTTATTGAGTACTGCTTTGAGTAAAATAGCTGTCGTAACATTTCCTTTCATTAAAATTTCTGCTTCATTTTGAATCAATAATTGTATAGATTTTTTGACAATTTCTTTATCATCGTCAATATCATAAATAGTAAAATTATTCAAATCTTTACAATTATGGGCTAATTTATATATTTCTTCTTTCCTTCCTACCAAAATTGGGTCAATAACACCCATGCGATAAGCATCAATTACCGCATCGATAGAATGCTCATCACCGGCAGCTGCCAATACCAGTTTTTTTGGTGCGTGTTTTAATGCCAAATTCTTTAAATCTGATATCTTTTGAAGTTCGTGTAACATACTCTTTTATATTTTTCTCAAAAATAAAACAGTTTAGACAAATAAAATAGCATTTTTATCATTTTTTTTAGCTTGTTTAATATAAAAGCTTAAAATTAATCTTACTTTTGTACTTTATTTTTACATAAAAAATACATGAAAAAAATCATACAATTATTGTTGCTCATCATTTTATCACTTTTTTCCTATGGATTATACCTTCAATATTATAAGCACGATATTTTATATGAAAAAATTATGGGAATTGGTGTCCTTTTACTAGTTTTGTTATTACTTCCACTATTTATTTATTATCGTTATAAAGACAAAAACTTAGAAGATTTCAGATTTAAAAACTTTAATCAAAAAAAAAATGACTAAAGAAAATCCGACATTTTCTACAAGTTTAAAACAAGCTGCCCTCAATATTTACTATGTACTGCCAATTGTACTTAGCATACTGGGTATAATGGCTTTGCTTATTACTTATATAAATCCACAAACTGTACAAAAAATATTTACAGGCAATTCATTCCTCGATACTTTACTAGGCATGGTTTTAGGAAGTATTATGTTGGGCAATGCCTTGATTAGCTATATTTTAGGAAGTGAATTACAAGAATTAAATATTTCTTTATATGCCATTACAGCTTTTTTATTGTCATGGGTAACAATTGGTTACGCCCAAATTCCTATAGAAATATCATACTTTGGAAAACGCTTTACATACATCAGAAATATTATGGCCTTTATTTTTAGTTTTATAGTCAGTTTATTAATCGTCATTAGTTATGAAATCATCAAATAAACCAAAAACAAAACTTAAAGGAATTCCATTCTTATTCATAATAGTGGCTATTTATATTATTTTATATTTTATAAATAAGAAAAAAACGCTTGAAAGTTTACATCATTTTGGCAAAAACACTTTGATAATTGCCTTCATTTTTATCTTTGTAATTTTGTTAACAGCAACAATAAATTACTATTATCCAAAAGAAAAAATTACTAAAATACTTAAAGGAAAAGCAACTTATAAGACCTATCTTATCAGTTTGTTGGCAGGTATCATAAGTCACGGACCCATTTTTGCTTGGTATCCTCTGCTTGAAAATATAAAGGACAAAGGTTTATCCAACGGTGCAATTGTAATATTTGTTTATGGTAAAGCCATTAAGCTAAGTTTGTTACCGGTGATGATTGGTTTTTTTGGACAATTATACACCATTATTTTTATGATTTATATTGCCATTGCCGCCTTAATACAAGGTTATATTTATGATAAATTCTTTGAAAAAATTAATAAAAACACCTCAAAAAGCATAGACCAATCCACTGCTTAAATTATATTGCAATTCTGGGACTCCTACAATTGGCATCGTGTCAAAAGCCAAATTAAAACTTGTTTTAAAAGATAATTTATCTGTTAAATGAAAAAATAATGAATTTTGAGACGACAAACGATAATCAGAAAAATGAGATAAAGCCGGTTGAAAATATGTAGTGCTCACCATACTTACTTGATTTGACGGATAAATACTAAATGAAAAATAGGAAGTAGAACGCATCAATTTGGTAGCTGTAGTATTGACAAAATCTTTTTCATACTCATACATCAAACCTGTTCCTATATAATACCTCATATTTTGACTTTTGGATAATTTAAAACGTACACCCACACCCGACAAACCTCTAAAATCTATCTTAGAAACACTATTTTGTTGTCCCTGTAAAAACAACTCCCCTACTATTCTATCAGCAAACTTATAATTATATCTAAAATGGATAACCGATTTATCTATCAAATGGTTTTTATCTGAAATCATCAAATTATACTGCTCCAATAACAAAAATAAACTTTTCTTTGTTTTATACTGCACATGGGTTTTATTACCAAACATTACTAGAGATTTGGTATTTTTGGTCAAAGAAAAATCCAATCCGACTTTACCAGCCCAACCCAAAGTATCTGTTTTTATCCGCAAACTTTCAACATTGAGTATTTGCCCATAAAATTCGGCAAAAGAAAACAAAGCAATAAATATTAATATTTGTTTCATAAGTTTATTATATTTTTAAAAAAAATGATTTTCCATTAGTCTTTTCTTTCAAAATATTCTTTCAATTTCTGCAAGGCCAAAAACCGATGGCTAATTTTATTCTTTTCCTCTTCACCCATTTCGGCAAATGTTTGTGTATAACCTTCAGGAATAAATACAGCATCATAACCAAAACCGCCTGTTCCTCTAGGTGATTTGGTAATACTTCCCTTAAGAATTCCTGAAAAATACAATTCATCCTTAGTATCGCTTAAAGCAATGATAGTTTTAAATTGTGCAGAACGATCTGTAACACCTTCCATTTCTTGCATTAATTTGGCAACATTGTCTTCATAACTTGCATGTTCACCTGCATATCTAGCACTATATACACCAGGTGCACCGTCTAATGCCGCAACCTCCAATCCTGTATCATCTGCTAACACATCTACGGCATAAGGCACTGCAATTTGTCGCATTTTTTGCCTTGCATTGGCTTCCAAAGTATTACCGGTTTCTACCAAATCCCCTTTAAATCCAATGTCTTTCATACTGATTAATTTAATATTCTTCGGCAAAATCTTTTCAATTTCAGCAATTTTATGTTTGTTTTGCGTTGCCAAGACCAATTTTCGTTCATCTTGCGCAAAATATTTCTCTAAAAATAAATAAATTACATAAATAAGTATCAATGAAATTGCTACCGCCAAATACAAAGAATTCTTACTTTCAAAACTATCTGAAATACCATCATTTGCCTTAATATCCGCATATTGTGCCGCCATAAATGCCGTGCCATTTAAAACAAAATGAATAATAATCGGATAAAACAAACTACGCGTTTTCCAATAAATATATCCCAAGAGAATGCCCAAAACAGTTGCATATAATAATTGCCACGGATTCATATGAAAAATACCAAATGCAAGTGCCGTAAAAATAATAGCCTTCCATGGGTTGACCTTTTTAAGTAAATATTTAAGAATAATTCCTCTAAAAAGTGTTTCCTCTAAAATAGGTGCCGCTACCGCAATCATTAAAAAACCAATCACTTTAGATTTAAAAATAACCGTCATCGCTTCATTCATCGAATCAAAAAGCGTTTTAAAAATGCCGGATGGCTTTGGGAGCATTTCAACGGTAAATTCTCCCACGATTAAAAATGCATAGGATGCCACAATAATAACAGGTAAAATGCTTAAATGCGATACTTTATAATTTAAACTTCCTTTTAAATTATATATTTTCATTACCGCCCAAATAGTAATAATCATTGGAAAAACATAAGCAATCAGCATTGCCAAAGGCTTTGACGAAGCCGGAAATAAAGAATCTAATAACGAAAAAGGTACTGTAAACAAAACAAAAAGACCAAGTATCGCCAGTAAATGCCAAAAAGTAGGAAATCTATTTTTCATAAAAAATATTTATTTGATTTATCAGCCAAAGATAAACAAAACCAAGCAGAAATATACTTAAACATGATGATATGGATGGTGGTTGATAATAGCATAGCCCCTATAAAGTTGCTCTAAAAATATTACCCGAACCAACTGATGCGAAAAAGTCATTTGTGACAATGCTATTTTCTGATTGGCGCGTTGGTATATTACAGGCGAAAAACCATAAGGACCACCTATGATAAAAATTAAATTTTTAATGCCAGAATTCATTTGTTTTTGTAAAAAATCGGCAAAGGTTTTTGAACTTAATTCTTTAGCTTTCTCATCCAATAAAACTACGTAATCAGCAGTCGATATTTTACCTAACAATAACACGCCTTCCCTCTCTTTTTGCTGGCTTTCAGACAAATTCTTTGTGTTTTTTATATCCGGAATAATATCGAGTTCAAAACCCACAAAATTTTTGATTCTTTTATCATATAACGCTATTAATTTTTGTATTGAAGAATCATCCGTTTTACCAATCACCAAAAGTTTAATTTTCATAAAATTTTATTGTTATTTACTTTCCATTATACAATATACTTAAAATCTTATTCTCTCATATACATCACATCGTTGTAAAAAAATAATTTTAGCAAATATAAAATAATTTGGATTGATTTTTGCTACACTATTACTTATATAAAAAATAGCATATTTTACTTAAATCGGGTTCAATGAAAGACGATAATTAAAAAAAATATTTTTTATCGTCATAAAATTTAAAAAACCTATGAAATTTATCTATATTTTTGTTGCAATATTTAATATCATATCTATGACCAGTCAAGTGAACAAAACAGAAACAGCCATTTTTGCCGGTGGTTGTTTTTGGTGTACCGAAGCTATTTTTAAGGATTTAAAAGGCGTTGAACATATTGCACCCGGCTATATTGGTGGCGAAAGAAAAAATCCAACTTACGAACAAATTTGCTCCGGCGCTACCGGACATGCCGAAGCGATTAAAATTGTTTTTTATCCTGACAAAATTTCCTATGAAGAACTTTTACAAATATTCTTTGCCACCCACGACCCTACCACGCTCAACCGACAAGGAAACGATATAGGCACACAATACAGATCCGCTATTTTTTACACTTCGGAACATCAAAAAAAAATGGCTAAAGCATATATTGCATTTTTAGAAAAGGAAGATGTTTACCCAAATTATATCGAAACAGAAGTTGTACCAGCAACCGAATTTTATGAAGCAGAGGACTATCATCACAATTATTTAAAAAACAATCCTGACAATTCATACTGTCAATTTGTAATAATGCCAAAACTTGCAAAATTTAGAAAGAATTTCAAAGAAAAACTCAAAAAATAAATTTCAATTTTCACCTATGACTTTAAAACCTTATAAAAATCCAAATTCAAAATATATAAAACTGGGCTTAAGTATCTTATTTGATGCAATAGGCGCGCTTTCCTTTGCTATTCCGGGAGTTGGTGAATTTGGAGACATTATTTGGGCGCCCGTATCCTATTGGCTGATGACCAAAATGTATACAGGAAGCCTTGGTAAAGTTAGTGGTGTCATTTCTTTTATTGAAGAAGCAATTCCGGGCACTGATTTCATCCCCACTTTTACCATCACTTGGCTTATCGAGCATTTTTATTTAAGAAAAAAAACAGATTTGTAACAATTTACAATATCGTTCGTTAATAAAAAAATAATTCCTTTTCAAATATCAATAAAAAATAGCTTATTAGTTTATTTTTTTTTATTATCTTAACAACTTCAAAAAATATCAAAATTATGTTCGACTTTTTCAGTGACATTTCTACCTTAGAAAAAATTTATTGGATAGTTGCTATTTTTGGCACTGTCGTTTTTAGTATTTTATTCGTATTAACGCTTATCGGTGCTGATTCAGACGCAGATATAGATGGCGATACTGGTTTTGACTTATTGGACGGAGATTCCGGCGTTCAATTTTTTAGTTTTAAAAACACCATGGCATTTCTTACAATCTTTGGTTGGAGTGGACTAACCGCCATTAAAGAAGGTTTTTCTACAACCAGCACTGTTATCATTTCAGTCATTTCGGGTGGTATTATGATGGTTATTATTGCTTATTTATTTTACTGGATTTATAAAATGGTACAATCTGGCACGCTTAAAATTGAAAATGCTATTGGAAAATCAGGAGAAGTATATATTCCAATTGGAGCACATCGATCCAAATCTGGAAAAATAAGTATTGCAATACAAGGATCTTTAAAAGAATTAGACGCTATTACAGATGAAAAAGAAGATTTAGCTACCGGCACGCTTGTTCGTGTTAAAGAAATTGTAGCTGATAATATATTACTCGTAGAAAAATCAACCAAAAAATAAAAATCAACTTATGAACACACTTTTTATGTTAAATTTACAATCTTTTGTAGGCATATCAACTAGTATCATTGCAGTGGTACTAATTATTGCCGTAATTATTTTTTCACTATTAAAAAGATACAAACGCTGTCCTTCTGACAAAATTTTAGTTATCTACGGAAAAACAGGTGGAACTAAAACTGCCAAAACAATTCACGGTGGCGCTGCCTTTATATTTCCTATTTTTCAAGACTACGAATTTTTGAGTTTAACACCAATGTCTATTGAGGTTAATTTAACCAATGCATTAAGTAAACAAAATATTCGTGTGAATGTTCCCTCCAGATTTACCATTGGTATTTCAACCGAACCCAGTATCATGCAAAATGCCGCAGAACGATTGCTTGGATTGAATATGGATAGCATTCAAGAGTTAGCACAAGAAATCATTTTTGGTCAATTGCGTTTAGTGGTTGCTTCTATGGATATTGAAGAAATCAATTCTGACAGAGATCAATTTTTATCCCATATCACCCATAGTGTAGAAGCCGAATTAAAAAAAGTAGGATTAAAACTAATCAATGTAAATATTACAGATATTCATGATGAATCTGGTTATATTGAAGCACTTGGAAAAGAAGCTGCTGCACAAGCTATCAACGAAGCAAAAGTATCGGTCGCACAAAAAAGTAGAGATGGTGCTATTGGTGAAGCCAAAGCCGTACAAGATCAACGCGTACAAGTAGCTACTGCTATTGCTAAAGCCAAAATTGGGGAAGCAGAAGCTGATCAAAATGAACGTGTCCAAGTAGCTGCAAAAAATGCAACTGCTATTATTGGAGAAGCAGAAGCGCAAAAAAATGAAAGAATACAAACCGCTGAAGCAAACGCAAAAGCTATAGAAGGTGAAAACATCTCAAAAATAGATATTGCAGAATCTGATGCATTGAGACGTGAAAAACAAGCAGAAGCCAACAAACGTGCCTTATCAGCTGAAAAAGTACAATCCGCGAAAGCATTAGAAGAAGCTTATGCAGCAGAAAAATTAGCCGAAGTTTCCAGAGCACACAGAAAAGAAGCACAACAGCTTGCAGACATCGTCGTACCTGCCAAAATTGACAAACAAAAAATTGAAATTGATGCTGAAGCAGAAGCCGAACAAATTAGACGAATTGCCAAAGGGGAAGCCGACGCAATATTCCTTAAAAAAGAAGCAGAAGCAAAAGGTATTTATGAAATTTTAACCAAACAAGCAGAAGGTTTAGACCGCATTGTAAAAGCTGCCGGAGATGATGCCAAAAGTGCTGTATTACTTATGATTGCTGATAAACTTCCAGATCTTGTACAAACACAAGCCGAAGCCATTAAAAATATTAAAATTGATAAAATTACTGTTTGGGAAAATGGCAACTCTAAAGATGGTAAAAATTCAACTGCCAATTTTATTTCAGGTATGTATAAATCTGTACCACCACTTCAAGACATGTTTGATATGGCAGGAATGCAGTTGCCAAGTTACCTAAAAGGTGAAAAAGAAAAAGAAAAAGAAGAAAAAATAAAAGAAACTGAAACTGAAACTAATATTACACCTACCCAAGAAACAGATAACAAAATAGATGATTAAGCCATAAATTATCATAGATTTTTTTTAAATATATAAAAACGCCCCAAATACTTGGGGCGTTTTTATATAAGTTTTCTCACTTTTGCAAAGCTGTAAAGAAGCAATAAATAAGTAGTGCGCACGACAGGACTTGAACCTGCACGCCCTAAACGAGCACCAGCCCCTCAAGCTGGCGTGTCTACCAATTCCACCACGTGCGCAAACTAAAAAAGTTAAGCAATACTGCCTAACTTTTGAAAGTGTGATCCGGCTGAGGCTCGAACTCAGGACCCTCTCCTTAAAAGGGAGATGCTCTACCTACTGAGCTACCGGATCGGTGTTAATAATGTCAATAAAAGTGATCCGGCTGAGGCTCGAACTCAGGACCCTCTCCTTAAAAGGGAGATGCTCTACCTACTGAGCTACCGGATCTATTTCTTATTAGGCGTGCAAATATATAAACTATTTTAATTTTGACAAAATAATATAATGCTTTTTTTACAGCTTTTTTAATATTTTCATAACTATAACATTCCCAGCATCAATTTGGCTTCTTCGCTCAAAAAATCTTTGGTCCAAGGTGGATCAAAAGTCAATTCTACTTCCGCATTATTAATGCCGGCAGTCGCTTGCACGCGCGTTTTTACTTCTTCGGGCAAAGAATCAGCTACCGGACAATTGGGTGCTGTAAGCGTCATTAATACTTTTGCATTGTTATCATCGTCTATAACAATGTCGTAAATCAAGCCCAAATTGTAAATATCAACCGGGATTTCGGGGTCAAAAATCAATTTTAACTGTTGCACAATAGCATCTTCCAAAACTTTTTTAGGTATATTTGATTCCATATTTCTTGTTATTATAATTAAACAAATCGTTTTGCCAGCTCATGAATCCGTTTCATAATGGCTTCTAAACCCATTTTCCGAGTAGGTGACAAATGATTGGGCAAATCTATTTTATGCACCAAAGCAAAATCGTAATTTGCAATAGCCTCTGCCGACACTCCATTTAGCATATTAAGCAACATAGCCAACACACCTTTACCCAAAATAGCTTCGCTATCACCTTTGAAATATAGTTTGCCTTCTTTTTGTGCCACAACCAACCAAGAATCTGACTGGCAACCCTTTACTATACATGTTTCATTCTTTTGATCATCGCTAATCAAAGGCAATTCAATACCCATATCCATGATATAATTATATTTATCATTCCAGTCGGGCAACATATCAAAATCTGCCAATAAAATTCTTTCTTTTTCTTTAATACTTTTCATCTATTTATTATTTTTTGGGCGTGCCCCTTGCTATTTTTCACCGCATAAATCCACGGGTCGGGCTATCCGCTCATATATTATTCAAATTGCACCTATGTTTGTATGCCAATCCGTGTCCTTCCTTCGGTCGCAGCCGTTTGCCTCAAATATCATCCGTATTATTCAAAAATAATACAGATTAGGGCAATTTTTCATAACATAACCGCTTCTATCCCTCACGCAATGCCTACCGCAAAGTACGCGAGCAAAACAACTAATAGCTATGTACGTGTTTGACATTGCAAGATACAATCTTCACACACATCCAACTTGCCATTTAACCTTTTTTTGACCAAATCTTTTGTCGGTTCTATCAATTCGGGTATTTTAATGGCGTCGATTACTTCCCCTACAAAAGCATATAATTGTAACAATTGCGCATCGCGTTTTGATATGCCGCGTTGTCTTATATAAAACAAAGCTTCCTCATCGATCTGCCCAGTCGTCGATCCGTGACTACAACTTACATCATCGGCATAAATTTCTAAAAATGGTTGCGAACTCACACGTGCCTTATCGGTTAAAATAATACTATCATTTTTTTGAAAAGCATTGGTTTGTTGTGCATCTTTCTTAACCAAAATTTGTCCATTAAAAAATCCACGCGCGCTATCATCCAAAATACCTTTAAATTTTTGGTTGCTATAACTGCCTTCTTTTTCATGCGTAACAAATAATAAATTATCAACCTGCTGCGATTTGTCCGCCAAATACAAACCATACAAATCTACTTTTGCATCTACCCCTACAATTTTTGCAAACTGCTCATTGCGAAGCAATTTTCCGTTTAACTCCATAAAATTGGTGTACAAATGCGCTTGCGAACCCACTTGGTAGTAATGATTGCTAAAAACAGCTGATAAATCATTAATATTTTGATATTTATACCAATTAAGATTGGCTTTGTCAGCTAAAAACACTTCACTATTAAAACTTGCAAAATGACTTTTATGTTGGTTAGAATCATCGCATTGAATCATGTCTATTTGCGAATTTTCTTCTAAAATAACCAAGTTTCTAACATTGATTAAAGCATCAATCTTGGCATCCAGTCTATGGATTATTTGCAATTTGAATCCCTGAACATTTTTTGGCACGTATAAAAATAAGCCATCGGTAAACAAACCCGCATTAAAATCATCAAAAACATTATTTTGCTGCTTGATCAATCTGTTAAAATAGCTTTTTACCAAATCGGGATATTTTTTAACCGCCGATTTCATACTGCCAATAATAATACCATTGGGCAATACTTCTAAATCCTTTTTTGCAACATAATGGCCATTGATTAAGGCTATAGCCATATCAAATTCGGGCACTACACATGCTTCCCATTTTAATTCTTTATCATAAATATTATTAATACTTGGATGATAATATTGTTCTGTAAAGTATTTAAGCTTGGTCTTACGCCACCTTTCATTTTTTTGAGAAGGAAAGCCTTTTCTTATAAAATCTTGCTGTGATTTTGTGCGAATATCTTTGATGAAATCCGGAAAACTATCATTTAACACCGCTTGATTTTCGTTTATATATTTTACGATACTGTCTTGTAATTTCATTTAATTGTAATTATATTATTAATTGGCATCATTTATTTGTTTGACAATTCATTATTGATTGTCTTGTAAATCAGTACAACAAAAAAAACTATTCTACCAATTTATATCCTTTTTCTTCTAATTCAACTGCCAAATTCTTATCACCTGATTTTACAATTTTTCCATCATACATAATATGTACAATATCCGGAACGATATAATCGAGCAATCGTTGGTAATGTGTAATGACCATAAATGCGTTGTCTTTGCTTCGCAATTTATTAACACCTTCGGCAACCGAACGCAAAGCATCGATATCTAAGCCGGAGTCTGTTTCATCTAAAATAGCCAAATCGGGTTCGAGCATTGCCATCTGAAATATTTCATTTTTCTTTTTTTCACCGCCCGAAAAACCTTCATTTACAGATCTGTTTTTAATCTTGTCAGGAATATCGACCAAAGCTTGTTTTTCGCGCATCATTTTCAAAAATTCTCCTGGTTTAATAGGATCTAAACCTTTGTATTTACGCTTGGCATCAATCGCGGCTTTCATAAAATTGGTCATACTGACACCCGGAATTTCTACAGGATATTGAAACCCTAAGAAAATTCCTTCCAAAGCACGTTCTTCAGGATCGAGCAATGAAACATTTTTTCCTTTAAAAATGATCTCACCTTCTGTAATTTCATAACCATCTTTTCCGGTAATAACATTTGCCAAAGTACTTTTTCCGGTTCCATTTGGTCCCATTATCGCATGAACTTCTCCAGCATTTATTTTTAAATTAACACCTTTTAATATTTCTTTATCACCAATTTTGGCGTGTAAATTTTTTATTTCTAAAATTGAATTCATTATCTATATATTTTTATTTACGCTATTTATTTTAAACATTATACACCAATCATTAGCCCACACTACCTTCCAAACTAATTTCTAATAATTTTTGGGCTTCAACGGCAAATTCCATAGGCAATTGATTAAGGACTTCCTTGGCATAACCATTGACAATCATATTGACAGCAGACTCTTCGTCCAATCCGCGTTGTTGCAAATAAAACAACTGATCTTCAGATATTTTTGAAGTCGTTGCTTCGTGTTCTACCACAGAAGAATTATTATCAACATCGATATATGGAAAAGTATGGGCACCACACTGATCACCCATCAATAAAGAATCACAAACCGAGTAATTTCTTGAATTAACGGCACTGTGTTTTACATCGACCAATCCACGATATGAATTTTGACTTTTCCCAGCTGAAATACCTTTACTAATAATCGTACTTTTGGTATTTTTACCAATATGAATCATTTTGGTACCCGTATCTGCTTGTTGATGGTTATTGGTTACAGCTACCGAATAAAACTCAGCAATTGAATGGTCGCCTTTTAATATTGTTGAAGGATATTTCCAAGTAATGGCAGAACCTGTTTCTACTTGTGTCCAACTTATTTTTGAATGATTTCCTTTGCAAATACCGCGTTTGGTTACAAAATTAAAAATACCACCTTTGCCTTCTTTATTTCCAGGATACCAATTTTGCACAGTTGAGTATTTTATCTCTCCATCTTTTTTGGCAATCAACTCTACCACTGCTGCATGCAATTGATTTTCATCGCGTTGTGGCGCTGTACAACCTTCCAAATAACTCACATAGCCAGCTTCTTCTACAACGATTAAGGTACGTTCAAATTGTCCAGTTCCTGCCGAATTTATACGAAAATAACTCGACAATTCCATCGGACTTTTAACACCTTTTGGTATAAACACAAAGGAACCATCGGTAAAAACAGCCGAATTTAAAGCTGCATAATAATTATCGGTATAGGGCACAACCGAACCTAAATATTCTTTAACCAACTCGGGATAATCTCTAACAGCATCACTGATTGGACAAAAAATTATGCCGCGCTCTTTTAATTCTTTTTGAAAAGTGGTTTTAACAGACACACTATCAAAAACAGCATCTACCGCTACATTTGCCAAGGCTTTTTGTTCATCTAAAGGAATACCTAATTTTTTATAAACTTCCAAAATCTCGGGATCGACTTCATCCAAACTTTCCAATTTCTTTCTTGGTTTGGGTTTTGAATAATATATTAAATCATTAAAATCTATTTCCGGAATTTGTAAATGAGCCCATTCGGGCATTTCCATTTTTAACCAAGCCTTATATGATTTTAGCCTAAAATCAAGCACCCAATCAGGTTCCGATCTTGCTTTTGAAATTTTATGGATAATATCTTCATTTAATCCTTTGGGGAATTGCTCCATTTCAATATCCGAACTAAAACCATATTTATATTCTTGCTCGGTTACTTCCTGCAATACTCTATCTTGATGTTCTTCTTTCTTACGCATAATTCTATTTCGATTTATTTTTATCAAATACCTTTGCAAATCTACAAAATAATTTCTTATTTAAAATGATTTTAAATAAAGAAATGCCACACGTATTATAATTATAATTTATAATAAAAAACCTATGGGATAAGTTTCTGAATTCTCTTCCAACATGGCATTAATAAGCTTAAAAGATTGAAAATTTGACAAATCTTCAATTAAAAAATCTTTTTGAATAATTTTGTTTTCAAACAACATTCTGGCACGTGTTGTGCCATATAGTAGTGGATATTTTGGTGTTACCCAATGCGTTCCGTCAAAAAAAACAATATTTGAAAAGGATGTATCTGTAACACGATTATTTTTTACAATCACAATTTCATCTGCATTAGAATTCGCACACAACTGATCAAATATTTTTCTATCCACTAATTTTAAGGCATATTCAATATCATCTTGGCGTATAATTTTAAAAGAATCTATTTTTCTATGTTCATACACATCAAACTGACAAAAGCAATCGGTCGCATTATACAAAAAGCGCAATTTGACCACGCCTTTACTGTGCTCTTCGGGAACTCGAATCACTTTTTCTAATTTAATATTTGTAAGTTGTTTATAATACTTAAAATAAGAAGCTTCAAATCTGTTTTGATGCCATTTTAAATGTTGAAGCTTGCCATCAACTACTTTGATTGTTTCAATTAGTGGGAACATATATTTTTTGTTTCAATTCGTTGTATTCTTCTTTTAAATCACTCATAACTGTAATACCACCTCCACTTCTGTAAAATTTACGTTCTTCAATGGATTCAACATACCTGATATTTACAGCTGAATCAATATTTTTACCATCAAAAATACCAAAAATTCCGGTATAATAACCTCTTTTACCACCTTCAACTTGCTGAATAATCTTAAGCGTCTTCTGTTTAGGCGCACCACTAACAGAACCTGCTGGTAATAATTTTATTAATTTATCACCAAATCTTGCTTGCCAGTTGTGTTCTAAATCTCCTTGAATTTCGGAACTCACTTGAAATAATTTTCCGATTTTACTCTGTATTAAGTCTAAAAATCGAAATTTACTAACCATCACATTTTCTGCAATCATAGACAAATCATTTCTAATCAAATCCACAATTGTATTGTGTTCATAAAGTTCTTTTTTATCAGATAAAATGAGCTTTTTTGCATTGGGTATATTAGCATTTATAGTGCCTTTCATAGGATAGGAAAATATTTTATCTCTTTCTATCCTTATAAAAGTCTCCGGCGAAAAAAGTACAAATTTATCTCGCCAAAACAATTTATAAGGCGCTTTGGCAATTTGAAATATTTCTTCAAAATCATTACCTATATCAATAGACGTCTGGCAAGTTAAATTCAACAAATATGTATCGCCATTTTGCAAATGTTTTTGAACTTGCTTAAATACTTTTCTATATTTTGAAAAATTTATTGGTTTAACAATGATTTTTTCTTGTTTTATTTCGCATCTTCTATAATGAAAATTAGTATTGCCCTTAATGTCATAAAACAAATCATTTTCAGCCGCTTTGTCCAATGAAAATATGACAGGCTTTTGTAACTCAAAATCAATTAAAAATACATAAGGAACAGCTTGTGCCGTCCACTGGTTCATTTTATCGACAAAAGGTTTTATTTTATTCATATTAGGATAATTGTAAAAAATTTTGCATCAACTTCTCCCCAATTTCAGTTAAAAACGATTCCGGATGAAACTGTATGCCATAAACACTTTTATGTCGGTGTTTAATTGCCATAATCAGATTATCTTCCGATAAAGCAATAGACTGTAATGTTTCAGGCAAATTTTCTAAAGACAATACCCAAGAATGGTAAAGACCTACTAAAAATTCTTTGGGCAATTTTGCAAATAATGAAAAATTATTTTTTACCTTAATACGTTTTTTCTGCCCGTGAACAGCTTGTGAAAGATTGACCATCTTAGCACCATAAAACGTGCCTATAATTTGATGTCCTAAGCAAATACCCAAAATGGTTTTTGTATTGGCATATTTTTCTATTATTTTAAAGGAATTTGGATAATCAGTAGGCAAACCAGAACCGGGAGATAATATTATCTTATCATATTTACGAAGCAATTTTAAATCCAAATTTTCAATTGAGATAATATCAGGTTTCTGCCCACTTACCTTATTAATTAAAGCAACAATATTATACGTAAAAGAATCATTATGGTCTATTAAAACAATATTGTTAGAAAAAGTTTCATTATAAATTGGCATTCACTCTTTTTATTAAATGAATTACAAAAATAATCAAATTATCCAATACCCAACTTGTATAAATCTATGCATCAGTTGTACTTTTTTAGAAAAAATGATTGGCACTTACACAACAAAAAAGACGCTTAAAAACTACCTAAAATTGTTAAATCTAATTTTTATAAAAAAATAAACTATAAAATACAAAATCAGTTTTGTTTCAAATCAAAAATTGTATATTTGGCTACTTAATACTTGATAAGTAACCAACGTGAAAGCATCGTAATAAATCTTAAAACACCGCCTAATAATTGGTTTGCTTACATATATTAACGACAATAAAGACATAATAAAAAAACTATGGCAACACATATCATAAATTCAGATCATCTATCCCTAAATGATTTATGGAAAATTTACAACAATCATCAAAAGATAAAGCTTTCTCCTAAAACTAAGGAAAAAATCAAAAAAGCAAGAAATTTCCTCGACCATAAACTAAAAAGTTCAAAAAAACCTATTTATGGTATCAATACCGGATTTGGTTCTTTGCATAATATCAAAATTGATGACCGACAAATAAATCACCTTCAAGAGAATTTGGTGCGTAGCCACGCCTGTGGTATTGGCAAACGCGTACCCAATGAAATTATAAAACTCATGTTACTCTTAAAAGTACTCTCTTTATCCAAAGGACATTCAGGAGAGCAATTGGCTACCGTTGAACTGCTTATTAATTTTTATAACAACGATATTTATCCTATTGTATATCGTCAAGGATCTTTGGGCGCATCGGGTGATTTAGTACCATTGGCACATCTTTCATTACCTTTAATTGGCGAAGGCGAAGTAGAATTTGAAGGGAAAATTTATTCCGGAAAAAAAATATTAAAAAAATTTGGTTGGAAAAAAATTGATCTTCAAGCAAAAGAAGGTTTGGCATTGCTTAACGGCACTCAATTTATGTCAGCTTATGGTATTTATAGTCTTTTTAAAACAAAAAAACTTCTTTATTTTGCTGATGTCATTAGCGCCTTGTCGCTAGATGCTTTTGACGGACGCATCGAGCCATTTGATGCACTGATACATCAAACACGTCCACATCAAGGACAAATAGATACCGCAAAATTTGTCAAAGAAATACTCACAGACAGTCAAATCTTGGCTCAAAACAAAAAACACGTTCAAGACCCCTACTCTTTTCGATGCATTCCACAAGTACACGGTGCCAGCAAAGACGCAATCGTATATATAGAGCGTACCCTTATCAATGAAATAAATGCCGTTACAGACAATCCACTGATTTTCCCCGATGAAGATAAAATCATCTCAGGTGGAAATTTTCATGGACAACCCCTAGCTTTGGCTTTGGATATGCTTGCCATTGCAATGAGTGAAATTGCTAATATTTCAGAACGAAGAACCTACCAACTCATTAGTGGCAAACGCAATTTGCCCCCATTTTTAGTCAATAATCCCGGCCTCAATTCAGGCTTGATGATCCCGCAATATGCTTCAGCAAGTGCCGTAAGTCAAAACAAACAATTATCTACACCGGCAAGTGTCGATTCTATAGAATCAAGCAACGGACAAGAAGACCATGTCAGTATGGGCGCAAATGCCGCTACAAAAGCATTAAGCGTAATTGATAACGTACAAAGCGTACTAGCAATCGAACTCCTTACGGCTGTGCAAGCATTGGATTTCAGAAAACATAAAACCTCATCATTCTTACAAACATTGATAAAATCATATCGTAAGGAAGTAGCTTTTATTGAAAATGATCGTATTTTTCAAAAAGATATAGCCACTTCTATAGCATTTATTGAAAATACACAATTAGAGAATATATAATCATTATAATTCAATAACAACTGTAAATAAATCAGTTAAATTTGATGCAAATAAAATAATTTTATAAACAAAAAGATAAATATATATATTTGCGCTCTTAAAATACAAAACTTGTGAAAACAAAACAAATAACATTAACAGACGGGTCTAAACTAATGATTGAAGCATTAGCACAAGCAGGTGTTGACACTTTTGTGGCGTACCCTATCACCCCTTCAAACTGGATGTATAAATATGGCAAAGAACGCTTTCCTCAATTTTATGCAGCACCAGATGAAATATCAACCTTACAATGGATGGCAGGACTATCTGCTGCAGGACGTTTACCAGCAACCTCATCGGCATTTCCCGGAATTGCACTGATGGTCGAAAGCATCAATATGGCATTTGCCATGGAAGTACCTATGGTCATTATCATTACACAACGACTCGGACCAAGCACCGGCTCGGCAACAACAGGTGCACAAGGCGATTTAGCCATTTTAAAAGGTATTATTTCAGGTGATTATCCTGTTCCTGTTTTTTCTCCTGCCAGTTTTGAAGATATGTGGGAATTATCCGAAAAAGCAGTAGAAACAGCCGTGAAATTCCGCACACCCGTATTTTTGTTAACCTCAAAAGAAATGGTTATGTACCAAAAATCTTTTGATTTAGCCCAATTAAAGCCTATCAACAAAGTAGAAAGACCTTTACCCAAAATAAAAGGGGAATACAAACCTTATGAAGTCAATGATTCAATGGTACCTCCATTTTTACCACTGGGAAATGACGTTCACTTAACCAGAATCACCGCTTCTACGCATGATGAATATGCAAACATCAGAAAAAATGATCCTGAAGCATTGGCAAACTCAAAAAGATTACATGATAAATTTATGAAAAGAATAGATGAATTTACCATTTATGATTTAGACCAACAAAAAGGGAGCAAAAAATTATTGGTTACTTGGGGTATCACAGCAGATGCGGCACGAGATGCTATAAATACAATAAGAAACAATGGTAAAAAAATTGATTTACTGGTTGTAAAATCTCTATTACCCGTAAATCCCAAAATTTATGAGATTATGGACCAATACAACGATATAATCATTGCAGAAGAAAACTTAACGGGACAGTTTAAAGAGATTCTTTTTGGTGTTCGTCCTTTGGCAAATATCAAACAAGTCAATAAAATGGGTAATATGATTACACCCGAAGAAATCATATCTGTTATTTAATCATTATATAGTTTAAATAACTAATTATCAATTTTTTAATTTCAATAAAATGACACAAAAAAATACATTTTTAACCGATAAAAAATTTCCTTTTTGCCCCGGATGTGGACATGGAATTTCTATAAATGCGCTTAACAAAGCACTCCAAGAACTCAATTATGATGCTAAAGATATTGCTGTTGTAAGTGATATAGGTTGTAGCGGTCTAATCGATCCATTGTTTGCAACTCATACCATTCACGGTCTTCATGGGCGTTCGCCTGCTTTGGGATTGGGCGTTGCGATGGGATTGGCACAAAAAAAAGGTAAAAAAGTAATTGCATTTATCGGCGATGGCGGTGCGACCATTGGACTACAACATATTTTAGAAGCCGCAAGAAGAAATATTGATATGACCCTAATTGTTCTTAACAACTTATTGTATGGTATGACCGGTGGTCAAATAAGTGGACTTTCTACACAAAAATATAAAGAAATCGTCAACTTTGAAAAGGATATTCCTCCCTTTGATCTCATTCAACTCGCCCATGCATCAGGCGCTAGATTTGCCGCAAGGGTAAATGCACCCAACAAAGTAAAAGACACTTTGATAAAAGCCATTGAAACCGAAGGATTCTCTATAGTAGAAGCAGCAAGTTTATGCCCTTCTTATGGTATGAAACGCATGAATGAATTGACAACCGTTATCGAACCAGAAAATGTTTTAGAACACGAACGTCCAGCTACTAAAATTTTAGATGCTGATGTAAAATCTTTGATAGAAGATACTGCTATTATTGAAAAAAAATATGATGCAAATTTAAAAGAACGAAAAGGTATTTTGATTGCCGGAAGTGCCGGTGGCGGTGCCCAATCTGTAGCACGTTTTTTAGCTATGGCAGGAATTTATACAGGACTAGAAAGCACGATGAAAGGAGAATATCCCATTACCGTAGGCACTGGATTTTCAGTAGCAGAAGTGATTTTTGATCACCAAAAAATTAATTTTACCGGGTTGCCAAATCCAGATTACTACATTATTGTAACCGAAGATGGACTAAACAAAGTAAAAAGCAAACTTAATCTAAAAAGTAAAATTTATATCGATGAAAAATTAACTACCGATGAACTCTTGACACAATATCCCAACATGATTGCCGTCCCATTTAGTAAAATGGCAAACCGCAAGAGTACCGCTTTGGCAGCTAGCACTTATGTTTTAGCTAAAGAAAATATCATTCCAATTGATGCCTTAAAAGAAGCTGTTGGCACACACAGATTAAAAGATGTTTTTATCGATGTAATTGACGGTGTTATCACAAAACATCTTTAGACTTATTAAAAAAAACTTAACAATATAATCATCCGGTAATCATTAATTACCGGATGGTTAATTTTATAGCAATTTAAGACCGTTGCAAAATGATAAAGAAAAATAAATCTAAAGTACATTGACGCTCATCTAAATAACATATATAATAGTCCTTAATTTATTATTTTTTAAGGCAAATCTTTTAAAAATTCTGGCGTATTTCCATTTGTACCATTATGTCCATGATTAGAAGTGTCTATAACTGAATCTGAATTAATTCCTGTAGAAAAAAACAAAGCTGGTTCTAATGCTATATAACCGTCATAATTTTGTATTTCTGCTGGCGTTAACAAGCGCTGTAACCAAGCTTGATGTGCAACAATGATGCTTGCTTCACTATACAAATCACCTCTTCCATGAGATGGATCAACATCTTGTCCCCCAAAAAACAAATTGTTGGTATTATTAGAATCATCTATAGAAAAAATACCCCCTTGTTGCCCTACTAAAGTGCCATCTACATATAATTCAAGCGTTTGTGTTGACGAATTATATTGAAAACATATTGTGTACCATTGATTCTCTTGAAATGTACTATTATAAGAAACGGATTGCCACCCATTTTTTTGACACCATGCATAAACTTGAGTCGAATTCAATTGTATCGCAATATCACCTTCTATATCTTCCCAAGCTTTACCTCTAAAAAAATGCCATCCACCGTCAGAACCCGTACCTGTAGGCATTTTCACTTTTTCAATAATACTCCAATCAGCATTATTGGTGAAATTTTGAAATGTTCCAAAATTCACATAATCTTCATCAGTGCTATTCAAATATACTGAATAAATAGAATCGCTAATATTTGCTTTATACATCCAAGTTGGAATGCCATTTCGCATTGTTAAAATCTGATTATCTATACCTTTGGGAAGCCGGTCAAATCGCGAACCATTATAAACTAAAATATCTCCTTTGGCTAAATTATTTGGCTTGCGAATAAATTGAGATGTTGTGTCGATTACATTAGATATGGTATCTATTATATTTGGCTTATCTGTTAAATCATTATAACTACCACTAAAAACATTGCCTGCCTTTTCGGCGTATTTTGCTTGTGGTACATATTGTAAAGGATTTGTACCAAAATCTTGATAACCACTACCATCATTAATGTCAATTTCTACTTTAAGTAAATAACTATTTGACCAATCCAATGTTGCAAAATCACTCGAAACAGGCGTGCCTTCACCCAAAAATACACTCACAATGCCATTGGCATCAGTTATAGCAACGTTTGTTTCTTGATAAACAATCGTAGCCCCCTGCAAAAGACTAAAACGCAAATCCACACTTTGTGAAACAAGCGCATTATTATTATCTGTAATCAAGGCTTTATAATTAAAGCCCGTTTGTGCAAAACTTATCATCCCGATAAATAAACTTGCAATCAGTAGTATTTGTTTTTTCATGATTATTATATTTAAATATTAATAATTAAACTCTTTAAATAAGTACTAAAAAACAATAATGATGCTAAAAATCTAAATTCAAATATGATATAATCTTGTAATAAAAAAAACTAAATTTCACTTATGTTTTTTAATATTAATTTTGCTCCATAAAGTTACAAAAATTAGTGAAGCTTTATTAAAAAAATTGACGAATGGTCGATATGACTTCACCAATGGCAAGAAATCAAGCACGAATGACATAAAAAAACCTGCTAATTTTAAATTAACAGGACTTTTTTTGAGTGTTTTTATATTTAATCTGTCCAAAAAATATTTATAATACAACTAAAAAATTTTCAGCAGATTATTTTTAGTCACCAAGTGTTGCTAACATCACTGCTTTTATGGTATGTAAACGATTTTCGGCTTCGTCAAAAACAATAGATTGCGGACTTTCAAAAACTTCATCGGTTACTTCCATTGCACTGATACCAAATTTTTCAAAAATCTCTTGTCCTACTTTTGTATCGGTATTGTGAAAAGCGGGTAAACAGTGCATAAATTTGGCATTCTTATTACCGGATTTTTGCATCAATTCGCTATTTACTTGATAAGGCATTAAACGCCCAATGCGATCTTTCCATACTTCATCAGGCTCACCCATGGAAACCCAAACATCTGTATAGATAAAATCTACAGCTTTTACACCTGCATCTACATCGTCAGTTATGGTAATGGTGGCACCTGTTTCAGTAGCAATTTCTTGCGCTTTCTCTACCAATTCAGCATCCGGCTGTAAATCTTCAGGAGCTACCAAACGTACATCCATACCCATTTTGGCACCGCCAATCATAAGAGAGTTACCCAAATTATTGCGTGCATCGCCTAAATAAGCAAACGATATCTGATGTAAAGGCTTGTCAGAATGTTCTTTCATTGTCAATAAATCGGCTAATATTTGTGTTGGATGATATTCATTGGTTAACCCATTCCAGACAGGTACATTGGCATAAGCACCTAATTCTTCTACAATATCTTGTCCAAAGCCACGATACTCAATACCGTCATACATACGTCCTAATACACGTGCTGTATCTTTCATCGTTTCTTTTTTGCCGATATGCGAACCCGTTGGTCCCAGATAGGTAATATTGGCACCTTGGTCAAGCGCTGCTACTTCAAAAGCACAACGTGTACGTGTAGATGCTTTTTCAAATATCAATGCAATATTTTTACCTTTTAAACACTGTTGCTCCGTTCCGGCATATTTTGCTTTTTTTAAATCTTCAGAAAGATTGATTAAAAATTTCATCTCTTTTGGAGAAAAATCCAATAGTTTTAAAAAGTTTCTATTTCTTAAATTATAAGCCATATTCAATAATATTTAATAAGTTATTTAAAAGCAGAAGCACCCAAATTTGGATGCTTCTGCTACTATTTATAGCAATTATTTAGTCTAAATCGAATTTAATACCTTGTGCTAAAGGTAAATCAGAACTATAATTTACAGTACTTGTTTGACGACGCATATACACTTTCCAAGCATCAGAACCAGATTCACGTCCGCCACCTGTTTCTTTTTCACCACCAAATGCACCACCGATTTCTGCACCGGAAGTTCCTGCATTTACATTGGCAATACCACAGTCAGAACCCAAAGCTGAGTAGAATTTTTCTGCTTCTTGCATATCTTGTGTAAAGATAGCAGAAGACAATCCTTGTGGTACATCGTTATTAATATTTATTGCGTTATCTACATCGCCGCTGTATTTTATCAAATAAACTATCGGTGCGAAAGTTTCTTCTTGTACAATTTCAAAATCATTTTTGGCTTCTGCAATACAAGGCACTACATAAGTTCCGGTTTCAAATCCTTTTCCTTCAAGCACTTCGCCACCATAAACAATTTTTCCACCCTCTTTTTGCACTTGCTCAATAGCGTATTTGAACTGGTTTACTGCATGAATATCGTGAAGGGGTCCAATCAACATTTCAGGATCGATAGGGCTACCAATTTTAGAACTTAATTTTTTATAAGCATTTACCATTTTTTCTTTGAAATCTTCGTAAATATCTTCGTGTATAATGATTCTACGCGTTGAAGTACAACGTTGTCCGGCAGTTCCTACTGTTCCAAATACCGTTGACATCAATGCCATATTAATATTGGCTTTTGGCGTTACGATTACAGCATTGTTTCCACCTAACTCTAAAATTGTTTTTCCCAAGCGTTTTCCAACGTGCTCTCCTACTCTTTTTCCGATAGCTGTAGAACCTGTCATTGAGATTAAAGGTACACGTTTGTCATCTAAGAAATTATCACCCATTACTGAAGAACGTCCAATAACCAAGTTAAATACACCTTCGGGAACATTGTTGTCACGTAAAACTTTTTCTATAATTTTATGGGAAGCAACAGCGGTTAAAGGTGTTTTTGAAGAAGGTTTCCACAAAACAACATCTCCGGCAGTAATAGCAAGGGCTGCATTCCACATCCAAACAGCCACAGGAAAGTTAAATGAAGAAATAATTCCTACGACACCAAGCGGTTGATATTGTTCCATCAAACGATGCATTGGACGTTCAGATTGCAAGTTAAAACCATTCATTGTACGAGCTTGTCCTACAGCAAAATCACAAATATCAATCATTTCTTGAACCTCACCGGCACCTTCTACAAAAATTTTACCCATTTCATAGCTTACCAAAGCACCTAAATCATCTTTTGCTTCGCGTAAAGCATCACCAATTTGACGAATTACCTCTGCTCTAATAGGTGCAGGTGTCATTTTCCATTCTTTAAAAGCACTTTGTGCTGTTGTGATTACCTTTTCGTAATCTTCAAGCGTAGCTGTTTTTACACTAGCGATCAAACTACCGTCAACGGGTGAGTAAGATGGGTTGCTTTTTCCTTTGGTGTCAAACCATTGTGTTCCGGTAGATACCCCTGAATTAACTTCGGTCAAGCCGAGTCGTGTCAATACTTCTTGTATGTTGATTGTTTTGCTCATTATGATTTTTTTTATTTTTATTTAATTCATTTAATTCCGTAAGAATGTCAATAATAGCTTCATCTGTAAAGTTTTTTTCTTTACAAGCATCTTCTAAAGTACCCCAAATAGGCTCGCCACATCGGATACATTTAACACCTTTTACTCGAAGAAATTCCTCGGCAAATGGAAAATCATCTACCAAATCTTCAATTAATATATCTTTTTCTATTTTCATTTTTTAATATCTTTAAAACTATTCAGTTTTTCAGCATTTCTATTCCTAGAATTTTGCGTAAAAGTACGTTTTTTTTTCTACTTTTAAAAATACATTTGTCAGATATCCTCAAAAATTAATAAGTGTTTTCAATATAAAAGACTTGCCAAAAAATATACAAAAACAACAAAATATAGTCCATTTTTTTAATTATTTTTGCTATCTAACAAAAACTTATCTCTATGAATATCGCTATTATTGGTGCCGGAAATTTGGGAAGTGCAATTGCTAATGGATTATTGGAAGCGCAGGTTATAAAACCACAACAATTATATTTGACCAAAAGAAATACGTCCTCTTTAGAAAATTTCAAAAAAATAGATGTCAATATTAGCCAAAATAACAAAACAGCTGTTCAAGGAAAAGATATTGTTTTTTTATGTGTTCAACCGCAAAAACTCGATAGTATTTTACAAGATATTGCAGATGATTTAAACAATAAAATTGTAATTTCGACTATCACAGGCTATAAATTAAAAGATTTGCAAGCCAAAATAAAGGGCGCTACTATTTTTAGAGCAATGCCCAACACTGCAATAGCTATAAAGGAATCTATGACTTGTATATCGTCCAATGATGCTACTGAAATACAAAAAAATACTGTTTCCAATCTTTTTTCTCATTTAGGCACTTCTATGTTTATTGAAGATGAACTGATGGGTGCTGCTACGGTTTTGGGCGCTAGTGGTATTGCCTTTGCGATGCGATTTGTACGCGCTTCAATGCAAGCAGGAATTGAAATTGGTTTTGAAAGTGATGAAGCTCAAAAAATAGCAGCACAAACCATTAAAGGTGCTACAACTTTATTATTGGCAAACAACAGCCACCCCGAAGCTGAAATAGACAAGGTAACAACACCGCTTGGCATAACCATTACCGGTCTTAATAAAATGGAGCAAGAAGGATTTAGCGCTGCACTTACACAAGGCATTAAAGCATCTTATCACAAAATAAGCAAAATAAAATAAAACAGCTATAAGGAACTATTTCCGACTATCAATTTTAAAAAATTTAACTATAAAACGCCTAATTTTTGCTGAAATATTTGAAATCCAAATAAACTCACCATCATTGTTTGCTTTATATGTCAAATAAATTCCCAATGGCAATAAAACTGCTGTTGACAGCCAAGCACCCAAATAGGGCGACATTGCACCTTCTTCTGCTGCATTTTTTCCTAACATACTCAATATGTAATAAGCTACAAAAATAACAATGCCAAAAACAACAGAAATACCAAATCCTCCTTTTTTAATAATAGTTCCTAGAGAAATCCCAACCAAAAACATAATAATAACTGAAATAGGATAACTAAATTTTTCCATATAAGCATGGATATATTTATTTGATTTTTCGGCTTTTTTAGATAAATAATCTCGCTTGCGCTTGGTAAACATCATCAATACATCTGCTTTGTTGGCAGCTCTATTAATAATATTGCGATAAACGTCTTTTTTTATGATTAAGCTATCCTTCAAGAGTGTATAGACATCCTTATATTTATCTAAACTAGCACGACTATCAGATTTGATAGGTTTAATCATATTTCTTAGTAAAAACTCGTGGCTAAAATTATCATGCGTTACTTCAATTTCATTTCTTATCGTATCTATTTGCTTGTTTAAATCAAAAATATTAAGCATGTGATAAGCAGAAGAAATAGAAGTATTATTTAAATCAACCTTGTTCATTCCTGACATATCTATATTGATAATATGCTCCTTAAAAGCAGATTTCATAGCCGGATATTTCAACCTATCATAACTTGACTTTTGCTGACGTGTTAAATCCTCATAAAAAGCACCATTGTATAAAATCAACTGAATGAGTTGATTGTCTGTATCGCTTTTAAACAAACCACTTTTAGCAATGATTACTTTGTCGGGTATGCCATTTACCTTTTGATGGATAATGATTTCTTGTAACTCATTTTTATTTGGACCTAATTTCTTTTTTACATGAATATTAATGCCTGCGGATTTAAAATCATTAAAAATACCTTCAGAAATAGCAATACTAGGCATTTTTTTGTGAATATTCCTTCGCAGATTACCAAACTTAAAATTTCCATAAGGTAAAGCAGTATTGGCAAAAATAAAAGTAGCAATAGCTAGTATTACAACCGGAATACTCATTGCTTTCATCAACTGTTTTAAAGAAATTCCCATCGATTTCATCGCGGTAAACTCCGAGCGCTCAGATAAAGATCCAAAACTCATAATACCGCCTAATAAAATTGAAAGCGGTATTGCATTTAAAACGATAGAAGGCGAAAGATAAAGTAGAAATTTAAAAATAACCGAAAATTCCAAACCTTTACCGGCAAGTTCATCGAAATAAAGCCAAAAACCTTGAATCACAAAAATAAAATAGAGTATCAAAAAACTCGGCAAAAACTTTTTTAATAAACTCGTTAATATGTAGCGATAAACTATTTTCAATTAATTGACTTTTGAATGAAAAAATGAAGAAAACATGGCTTTCTTCATTTTACAAATATAAATATAATATAGGATAAATCGATATAAATTATCAATCTAGCTCATTGATGTAATAATCTGGATATTTAAGCTTTTGAAATTGAAATAATTTAGATGGTATCACTTGATTTGTGATAAATTTCGTAATTTTTATCGTAATCAATGAACCATTTTTCTCTGTTAAAATAGCATCATAAATGTGATTCGCTTTTATATCTATTCCAAGTAAAACAAATTTTTCACTGGAATCTGTATTTTTAGGAATTAACCTAATATACTGGATAACACGTCCTCCCACTTTCTTTTTTATATCCATTTTTTGTTGGTAACCTTTATCATAAAAGGAAAAAATTTTATTTGGCGTAAAAGCATCATCATCTTTATGACTTACGATATTGACTTCTTCGTTTTCGTGAATAATTTGATAGCGCTTTGTACCATCAAAAATATCATCTACACCCATATAAACTGCATGGAATTTATTGCCTTCAATACTCAATCTGCCTTTGGTTTCTTGAGAGACACCTGCATCCTTATTAATTAAATTGTATTTAAATTCAGTATAAATATTTTTATAAGAATGTAATTGATTGCTTAGCTTATTTAGTATTTTTACTGCTTTTGCATCATTTTGTGCTTGTCCTACAAAACTTATAAACAATAGTCCGATAATCATCCAAACTTTTTTCATTTCTATTTTTATTTTATTAATTCTAATATCTATTTAATCGCTTCGTTTTACCGACAAAAAACATCCTAAAATTAAACTTCTCCTTTGAGAAAGTCATCTAAGGCTATAATATCTGGAATCAAAACTTTTCTTGCTTTACTTCCTTCAAAAGGTCCTACAATTCCGGCAGCTTCTAACTGGTCAATAATTCTACCGGCTCTGTTGTATCCCAATTTTAATTTTCGTTGTAACATAGAAGCCGATCCCTGTTGCGCATTGACCAAAATATAAGCCGCTTCTTTAAACAGTTCATCTCTATCATCAATACTATCATCAAATCCTATGCCACTATTTTCATCTTCCACTTCAGGCAAAGGAAATGCTGATGCATAAGCCCGTTGCGAACCGATAAACTCTGTCAATTGTGCTACTTCGGGCGTGTCGATAAAAGCACATTGTAAACGTACCAAATCATTGCCTGTTGAAATAAGCATATCACCTTTTCCGATTAATCTTTCGGCGCCACCGCTGTCTAAAATCGTTCTGGAATCTATTTTTGAAGTAACAGCAAAAGCAATACGAGCTGGAAAATTAGCTTTAATCATACCAGTGATTACATTTACCGAAGGTCTTTGCGTGGCAACAATCAAATGAATACCAACAGCTCTTGCCAACTGTGCAATCCGAGCGATAGGCAACTCAATCTCCTTACCTGCTGTCATCATTAAATCTGCAAATTCATCGACAACCAAAACAATATACGGCAAAAAATGGTGCCCAGATTCAGGATTGAGCAAGCGTTTCTTAAACTTTACATTATACTCTTTAATGTTACGTACCATCGCATCTTTGAGCAGGTCGTAGCGTGCATCCATTTCTTTGGTCAAAGAATTCAAGGTTTTAACTACTTTGGTAACATCAGTTATAATGGCTTCTTCTTCATCGGGTAATTTTGCCAAAAAATGGCGTTCAATTTTATTATAAAGTGTTAATTCAACCTTTTTGGGATCGACCAATACAAATTTTATTTCTGCCGGATGTTTTTTATACAAAAGCGATGTCAAAATTGCATTTATCCCGACCGATTTTCCCTGACCTGTAGCTCCAGCCACCAATAAATGGGGCATTTTAGACAAATCAAAAACATAAGTTTCATTGGTAATATTCTTACCCATTGCAATGGGAAGTTCCATTTCGGCATTTTGAAATCGTTTGGATTGTATAACCGAACGCATGGGCACAATTTTTCTAACTTTATTGGGTACTTCAATACCAATAGTACCTTTTCCGGGCATTGGTGCAATGATTCTAATACCCAAAGCGGCTAAAGAAAGTGCAATATCATCTTCTAAATTTTTGATTTTTGAAATACGTACACCTGCTTCGGGAATAATCTCATATAAAGTAACTGAAGGACCTACTACAACTTCAATTTTTGAAATTTTAATTTTAAAATCAAGTAGTGTTTTTACAATTTTATCCTTATTGCGTTTGAGTTCTTTTTCATTGTAGGTTATATCTGTTGCGCCATAATCCTTTAGTAAATCAAAAGTGGGAAAACGATATTCTGACAGCTCTAATCTAGGATCAAAAGCACCTTGTTTTTTTACTAAATTCTCAGCTTTTTTTACAATTTCTTCTTCTCCCGCAATTTCAATATGCATATCCGCATCATCGATATTTAACTTGCTTTGCTTTGCGTCTGGTTTTGATTCTGTTAACAAGTCGAGTTCTTCTTCAACGGGTTTCTTAACAATCATATCATCATCTACTTCCATAATACCAACCGGTTTGGTCAAAATAATGGTTTCTTCTCCGCTTACAAGATCATCATCAATATTGAAATTTTCATTTGGAGATTTGTGCATCCATTTTTCAAAAAAGTCACGTATGCTTTCTGCATCTAATCCAAACTTGACAGCAATAGCTATAAACAATAAAAAAATCCACAAAATAATGGTGCCAAAATTACCAAAAATTTGATGTGCGTAAAAAGTCATTTCTTTACCAAATAAGCCGCTCCACAAATAATTTGAAGGAAAAATAAGCGCTAAAAAAAAAGCACCCAAATACATATAAACAAAAGCCCAAACCCACTGCTTGGCATAAGAAATCACATTTTTTTTAGCCATCAAAAATAAGCCTGAAATCATCAGCAAATAAGGAATCAATACCGCAAACAGCCCAAAACCCCTATAAACCAAGACATCACCAATAACAGCACCGGTTTTTCCGACAAAATTATGAGCCGGTTCGCCAGATAATGTTATATGAAGGTTGCTTTGATCAAAACGCCAGTGAAAGAAAAAAGAGATGATTGCCATAAAAACCATCAAACCCATAAATAACAAAAGCAGACCCAATATCAATCTATTGTGATCATGAAGCTTAAAATTAAGCTTTTGTGATTTCTTTTTTACAAGTTTTTTCTTTTTCTTTGCCATATATTTATAAAATAATCCAATCCCAAATATCGTGATTAAATAGGAAAATCAAAAATTTATTTTTCTTTCGAAATATTGAGCAAACTCCTTTACTTTTTGATCATCAGCTCTGGGAATAATCATTAAAACTTTATCGGTATCTACAATGGCATAATCATTCAAATCTTTGACAACCACTTTTTTATGATTTGTTTTAATCAAATTATTTTTTGCATTATCTAGCAACACCTCAGAATTGACAACAACGTTGTTTATGTCTTCTTCTTTGAGCTGTTCATAAATTGCATTCCAAGCGCCCAAATCATTCCAAGTAAATGTTGCCGGTAAGACATAAACATTGGTCGCTTTTTCTAAAATTCCGTAATCAATTGAAATATTTTCAAGTAAAGGGAAATTTTTACTTATAAAATCTTTTTCCAGCGGTGTATTATAAATATCATCATTACGTGACATTATTTGATACATCTCAGGTAATAATTCTTTAAAAGCCTGTAAAATACTATCGGCACGCCAAACAAAAATTCCAGCATTCCACAAAAAATTTCCTTGCGCTAAAAAAAGCTTGGCAGTTGACAGATTGGGTTTTTCGGCAAATTTTAATACCTTTTTGATTTTATCAGTAGCATTTTGATCGTATTGTATATAACCATAACCGGTTTTGGGTGCATTTGGCACAATACCCAAAGTCATTAATTTGTCAGACTTTGAAGCTTTATCAAAAGCAGTTTGCACATTTTCATAAAACTTTTCTTCTTGTGCTACATAATGATCCGATGGTGCCACTAACATAATTGCTTCCGGATTGATTTGTTGAATTTTTTTTGCTGCATACAAAACAGCAGGTGCCGTATTGCGCATAACAGGCTCTGCAATAATCTGATTATCACTAATTTGTGGTAATTGATCCTTAATCAAATCTCTATAACGTTCATTGGTTAATATAAAAATTTGGTCAGATGGAATTAATTTATTCAAACGATTAAAAGTTTGTTGAATAAAGGAAGTGCCTGTCCCCAATAGGTCTAAAAACTGCTTGGGCATATCGCTTGTGCTTTCCGGCCAAAACCTACTTCCTATACCACCGGCCATAATAATGCCAAAATGATTTTTCATAATTTTTGTTATATTATTGGTTGTTATTGTAACTAATTATCAGTTTCGCTAGAAATAAAAACTTCGGCATTTTGATGTATTAAATATATTTTTTTATTATCTACATTCTTACATTTATACCTTGTTCGCTTTTTTTCTAACAATTTAAATACCTGCCCGTTGTCAAGTGCAAAAACCATACCTTTTTCCAGTTCAAACACAAATTTTTTATTAGGATGCTTATTCTTGTTATATCCAGCTAATCTAATATATAATACGCCATCGCCAGCTGTACTTGCTTTAGGATTTTGTGCATATTGAAGCAAATCAGGTATCAGTTCTTCAGGAAAAATATCCGGTTTAATATAATCCTGCAAAAGTTTTCCAAACACAGATTTCCACTCTACACCGTGTGGTTTTACTTTTCTTCCATATTCTTTATAGGTCAAAAAATGTGCTATTTCGTGTAACAGTGTAATCAAAAATTGATAAGGATTTAAATCGTGATTAACCGTAATTTGATGTTGAAAACGATTCAACTTACGATAATCGCCCAACTTTGTTCTTCTACTATTTTTAATGATTAACTTTAGATTTTTATGCTCAAAAATCAACTCAAGCACACCGGGAACTGCTTGCGCTGGAATATACTTGGCTAATAATTCCCTGCTTTCTTCTTCCATATTTACTTATTCAATGGAAGGCTAAAAGTAATGGGAATCATAAAATTGTGTATATAAGAATCTTGAATTACTTCTGCCAAACCCACCACAGCATCAAAATCAATAGTAGCACCATTGTTAAACTTAAAACCAAAACCACCCAATAAACGTTGGTCGAATGATTGTGGATTGGTGTTGCCGCTATGACTGACCAAAAACGAAGGAACATAGCCTGCAGAAAAATAAAAATGCTTGGATAAATTGACATTAAAAGTAATATCAAAATCTAAGTAGCCCAAATCAACATCTAGCGCATTTATATGAAAAACAGCTGCATTTACATCTTTATAAATATTGGTTTTGGTATAATTCATATTCAGTTTTAGAGAAGCGATTCCCAATTCAGCTTTTGCAAAAAGTCCGCCCTTATACAACGAAACAAAATCAGCCCATTGCGGATTGCCTTGCACGACTTGTTCGCCATGCAAAATGCCATCAATACTATTTAATTGCAACTCAGGCAACAGTGCCGAAGACACGTTAATACCGGCAGTTATACCATATTTCATTTTTATTTGGGCTTGTATTTGTTGAAACTGAAACAACACAATAATTGCAAAAAGTAATTTTTTCATATTTTTATTATTGTTTTTTTTAACATCTCGATACATTTTTATATATTTTACATAAAAATACTTGATGATAAATTATTCTAACGTTAAGATGCCATTTTTATTTTTTCAATAAGATTTTTAGATAATCTTTTAATTACATATTTTTTATCGACAAGCAATTTTTTTCTTTTAGAACTTGGCAAGCTAAACATATCATCTGTCAAAATGGCTTCGACCAACGAACGCAAACCCCTTGCCCCTAATTTATATTCGATTGCTTTTTCAACAATTAAATCCAAAGCTTCATCTTTAAAATCCAATTGAATACCATCCATTTCCAATAATTTTTTATACTGTTTGGTTAAAGCATTTTTGGGTTCGGTTAAGATTCTTCTCAAAGCTTGTTTATCTAAACTATTTAAAAAAGTCAGCACGGGCAATCTACCTACAATTTCAGGAATTAATCCATACTTACGCAAATCGGTTGGTATGGCATATTTCAAGATATTATCTTCATCGATGTGTTGCTTTTCTTCCGCGTGATATCCAAGCGGTTTTACATTGATACGATTGTTTATTATCTTATCAATTCCGGCAAAAGCACCACCAGCAATAAACAAAATATTTTTGGTGTCCACTTTTATAAATTCTTGGTTTGGATGCTTACGTCCACCTTGAGGCGGCACATTGACTACCGTACCTTCTAAAAGTTTTAACAAGGCTTGTTGTACGCCTTCTCCAGACACATCGCGTGTGATAGAAGGATTGTCATTTTTTCGAGCAATTTTATCTATTTCATCTATAAAAACAATACCTTTTTCGGCGTATTCCACATCGTAATCTGCTGATTGTAACAATCTTGTCAAAATGGTTTCAACATCTTCACCTACATAACCTGCTTGCGTCAAAACAGTTGCATCAACAATAGCAAAAGGGACATCTAACATTTTGGCTATTGTTCTCGCCATTAACGTTTTACCTGTTCCTGTTTGCCCAATCATGATAATATTACTCTTTTCAATCTCTACTTCATCCTCCTCATCTTCTTGCATCAACCTTTTATAATGATTATAAACCGCCACTGCCAAAGATTTTTTTGCTTCATCTTGTCCAATTACATATTGGTTTAAGTATTCAAAAATTTCTTTTGGTTTTTTTAAGTTACCAATATCACCTTTTACCTCATCTTCATAAAGCTTTCTCAATTCTGCTTTGGCAATATCATTAGCCTGACGCGCACAATCTTCACAAATATAAGCGTCAATGCCGGAAATAAGTATTTCAACCTCCGATCTAGAGCGTCCACAGAAGGAACAAGAATTTTGTTTTTTTGCCATAAAATTATACTATAAATTATATTATAAAGATTACACTTTTAATATTCTAAAATGTAAATAAACAATTACAAATAGTTTATTTACAAATTATTTTCTCACCAAGACTTCGTCAATCAAACCATAAGCTTTTGCTTCCTTGGCAATCATCCAATAATCCCTATCGGCATCTTTTTCAATCTGCTTCATTGTTTTACCGGCATGTTTAGACAATATTTGATACAATTCGTCTTTTAATTTTAATATTTCTCTAGCAGTAATTTCAATATCAGATGCTTGACCTTGTGCACCGCCCAAAGGTTGGTGAATCATCACTCTTGAATGTGGCAAAGCAGCACGTTTACCATCGGCACCCGCTGCCAAAAGCACGGCACCCATTGAAGCTGCCAATCCGGTACAGATGGTTGCTACATCGGGGCGGATATATTGCATCGTGTCGTAAATACCCAAACCGGCATACACGCCACCACCTGGAGAATTGATATAAATCTGAATATCTTTAGAAGCATCTAAACTTTCTAAAAACAATAATTGCGCTTGTAATATATTGGCAATATTATCATCGATAGCGGTTCCGAGAAAGATAATTCTATCCATCATCAAACGTGAAAAAACATCCATTTGTGCTACGTTTAATTGGCGTTCTTCGATGATGTATGGTGTCATACTGCTCTCAAAGCTATCCAATGTCAAACTACTAATACGATTTTGACTCTGTGCAAATTTTCTAAAATCCTTACCTAAATTACTCATTTTTTTGTGTTTTACAATTAATCAAATGGACTTAAAAGATTATTTTTTTAAATCTAAAAACTTGTTATAACCGATTTTTGTTTTTTCTACCGGAATATTTTCTTTGTAAATAGTAACCAATTTCTTTTTAACAATTTGATCGGTTAATCGCTTAACTTCTTCTTCATTTTTAAGTACATTTCCGGCAATCTCATCTATTTGTTTTTCATCGGGAAGTGCTTGTCCATATTGCATCATTTGCATTTTGAGCAAATCTTTTGTCAAATTCAATAATTCTTCTTGCGAAACACGAATATTATGCTGTTTAGCAACTGCCTCCTCTATTAATTGATATTTCAAACCTTTTTCAGCATTATTGTACTCTTCTTTTGCTTTATCACCAGTAATTTTTCCTTGAGAATCTATCTCAATCCAACGGGTTAAAAATGCTTCGGGTAAATCAAACGTTGTTGTTTCTAATAATTTTTCAGTAACATCATTTAACAATTGATTGTCTGAATTTTGTTCTAATTGTTTTTCAATATCATCCTTGATAAATTTAAGCAATCCTTTTTCATCTTCAATTTTTCCTTCACCAAAAACTTTATCTAAAAGCTCTTTATCAATTTCGGCTGGTTTTAATTCAAAAACACCTTCTACATTAAAAGTCAAAGCTACATCCAAATTATGTACTTTATCGTGATCAATATTAAGAGCTTGCATCAAAGCATGGACATCTTTATAAAGCGCTTTTGAATTAAAAGTAACAACATCGCCTTTTTGTTTATCCAAAAGTAATTTTTGTGCTTCATCGGTCAAATCTTCCATTTTGGCAGTTGTTTGACTGGTAATTCCCTCTTCAACATTGGCAAATGTACCCAATACAAAAGAATTCTTTTCAACTTTTTCTAAATCGGAAAAGCTACCGTATTGTTGTTTGATTTGATCAACTTCTTTATCGATCATTTTTTTATCAGCGGTAATGGTATAAGCCGGAATATTATCTAATTTTTCCAATTCGATATTTACCTCTGGTGCAATACCTAAATCGTAATTAAATTCAAATTCAGTGGCAATAGCCCAATCGATTTCTTGTTGGTTTTCTGACGGAATGGGATAGCCCAAAATAGGCAATTTATTTTCTTGCAAATGATCATTTATTGCATTTTGCATCAAATTGTTCACCTCATCAGCAATCAAAGCACGTTCATATTTTTGTTTGACAAGATTCATCGGCACTTTTCCTTTACGGAAACCGGGCATGTCCATATTTTTTTTATGATCTTTTAATTTTTTCTCAACTTTTTCAGCATAATCCTCTTCATTAATTTTGATGTTTAATTGCGCTGTTAATTTATCTAAATCTTTTTTTTCTATTTGCATTTTATTTCTGTTTAAAATATTTTGCAAAAGTAATAAAATTTAATGAATATAAAAGGATTTTTATTTCACAATCTTGCCAGAAAAGTTTCAAAAATTTATAAAATTTATCACGTAACAGGCGCAAATATTATAAAAATCACAAAATATCCAAAACAAGACATAAAATAATTACAATTAACTAATTAACAGTGTATTATATAACAATTATTTTTTAAACAAGCATCTAATCTAAATAAAAATCAACACTATATTGTTATAAAGTAGTCTTAATATTTCATTTGATTCTAAAAATAGATTTCGTTCTAATTTTTTTTCAGTAAATTTACAGCCTAAAAAAAGAATTAAAAATAAGACTGCAACTTGTCTATGGTAAAAGTCTTTAAATAATTCATATAAACATAACAAACAGATTCATAAAAATAAAAAAAATGAAAATACCTTCAGGAATAGTTTACGGAGAAGCATTACAAGAATTATTTAGCTACGCCAAAGAAAAAGGCTTTGCCATGCCGGCTGTCAATGTTACCGGTTCCGATACCATTAATGCGGCAATGGAAACTGCAAAAAAAATGAATGCACCTATAATCATTCAATTTTCTAACGGTGGTGCACACTTCAACGCAGGAAAATCTTTACCCAACGATAAACAACAAGCCTCAATTGCCGGTGCAATTGCCGGCGCAAAACATGTACACCACTTGGCTGCGTTATACGACATCCCTGTCATCCTCCACACCGACCACGCTGCCAAAAAGTTATTACCTTGGATTGACGGATTACTCGATGCCGGCGAAACTTTTTATAAAGAAAATGGCAAACCACTATTTAGCTCTCATATGTTGGACTTATCAGAAGAACCAATAGAAGAAAACGTTGCGATTAGCAAAAAATATCTTGAAAGAATGAAAAAATTGGATATGCATGTCGAAATTGAATTGGGCATTACCGGTGGTGAAGAAGATGGCGTAGATAATACAGATGTTGACAATTCAAAACTATACACACAACCCGAAGAAGTTGCTTATGCTTATGAAGAATTAAGCAAAATAAGTCCTTTCTTTACCATTGCCGCTTCATTTGGAAATGTTCACGGCGTATATAAACCCGGAAATGTAACTTTACGTCCTGATATTCTAAAAAATTCTCAAGTTTATATTCAAAATAAATACCAAACAGCAGCTCAACCTGTTAATTTTGTTTTTCACGGTGGAAGCGGTTCGGCTCTAAAAGACATTAAAGATGCCGTGAGCTATGGTGTCGTTAAAATGAATATAGACACCGACACACAATATGCTTTTATGGAAGGTGTTAGAAATTATTTTGCCAAATATCACGATTATGTTCAAGCACAAATTGGCAATCCGGAAGGAGCTGATATTCCAAACAAAAAATATTATGACCCTAGAAAATGGCTACGTGAAGGCGAATTAACTTTTGTTAAACGTTTAAGCAGGGCTTTTAAAGATCTCAATAATGTTGATGTTCTTTAAAATTTAAAATAAAATCAAAAAAATAACAATATGTCTTGGTTTAAAAGAAAAATAAAAGGGATTGTAACCCCTACGGAAGAAAAAAAAGATGTACCTAAAGGTTTATGGTACAAAACACCTTCCGGAAAAATTGTCGACAAAGAGGTTCTTATAGAAAATTTGTATGTAAGTCCGGAAGATGGCTATCATATGCGAATTGGAAGTAATGAATATTTTGAAATTCTTTTTGACAATGCAAAATATAAAGAACTTTGGTCTGAAATGAAGTCAAAAGATCCACTTAATTTTGAAGACACTAAGAAATATACCGAAAGACTAAAACAAGCCTATAAAAAAACCAACCTAAACGATGCTGTAAGCATTGGTATCGGCAAATCAAAAGCTAAAGATTTAATTGTTGCTGCAATGGATTTTACTTTTATAGGAGGTTCAATGGGTGCTGTGGTAGGCGAAAAAATTTCTAGAGCAATGGATTTTGCTATCGAAACAAAAACACCATTAGTTATGATTTCAAAATCAGGTGGTGCTCGTATGCAAGAAGCGGCTATTTCATTGATGCAATTGGTAAAAACCTCAGCAGCTATCGCGCGAATGGATTTGGCAAAAATTCCATATATTTCATTACTCACCGACCCTACAACTGGTGGCACAACAGCCTCATTTGCTATGTTGGGCGATATCAATATTGCCGAACCCAATGCCTTAATCGGTTTTGCAGGACCACGTGTTATTAAAGATACAACCGGAAAAGATTTGCCCGATGGTTTTCAGCGTTCTGAGTTTGTGTTAGAACACGGTTTTTTAGATTTTATTTCGCATCGAAAGGATTTAAAAGAAAATATCAATTTATTTATTGACCTTATCCGCAACCAACCGGTTAGAGAAAAAGTTAATGCAGCCAATTAACTACATATTTTAAAATAAATTTAAAACCATTGGGTTTCAAAACCCAATGGTTTTTTCAATTATCCATTTTACGGACGTAATAAATTCAATCGATGAACACAAACGAGCATAAAACAATCAATTCCTTGAAAAAAATCTTTATTCTCTTACTAATTATAGGTTTACAATCTTGCAAAAAAGATGCAAAAATAAATATCCATTTTTCAAAACCTATGGAACAAAATAAAGAGATAAACCTCCAAATAGAGAATATTAACGATACTGATTTTGATCAAATACAGCTCTCTATAGATGGCAAAAAACTAAAGAATTTTTCTTACAAAACAAGTATTTCTTTTAAATTAAACGAGAATTACAAATTGGGTGAACATCAAATAACTTTAGATTTTTTTAAAAAAAATAAAGAAATTACAAAAGCACAAATCAATAGCGTTTTATATGCAGGAATTGCCCCTAAACTCTTAAAATATAAACTCATCAACACCTATCCACATGATATAAATGCTTTTATAGAAGGATTGGAATTTTCTAAAGATACTTTATTTGAAAGCACCGGAAGAAATGGCGCTTCATCCTTGCGAAAAGTCGATTTTAAAACCGGAAAAATTTATCGACAAATTAATTTGGACAATAAGTATTTTGGTGAAGGCATCAGCATTTTACACGACACTATTTACCAACTGACCTACCTAAGTGGTGAAGGTTTTATGTACAATCGGAATTTTAAAAAAATAGGTGATTTTAGTTTTAAGAAAAGTAAAGAAGGTTGGGGCATGACCCACGACAAACAATATCTATATATGTCTGATGGTACAGAAAAAATTTGGCAAATAAATCCCAAAACTATGCTTCAAGAAGATTTTATAAATGTATATACAAACAAAAATAAAATTCAAAACATAAACGAATTGGAATGGGTAAATGGTAAATTTTACACCAATGTTTGGATGAAAAATGCTTTGGCAATTATCGACCAAAAAACAGGTGCCGTAGAAAATATTATCGACTTATCCGAACTCCACAAAAAAGTAACACAACATCCAAATTTAGATGTATTAAACGGTATTGCCTACGATTCCAAAACAGGTCATTTTTTTGTTACCGGAAAAATGTGGGATAAACTATTTGAAATTGAAATAGTAAAATAGCACCTACTTAACGCGTCAAATATTTAATAACTTCTGCTGCTGCAAACAGCCCAAAAAGTGCCGGCATATAACTTACTGTACCGTAATGTGATTTTTTAAAACCCGTATTATCAGTCATTTGCATGGCATTTTCGTCTTGTAATTCTGTAGAGAAAACGCATTTTATGCCTTTTTGAATTCCTTTTTTACGCAAGCGTTTTCTAATGACACGTGCCAAATAATCATCGCGTGTTTTTGAAATATCGGACACTTTTATTTTTGAAGGATCCATTTTACCACCGGCGCCCATAGCAGAAATAATTTTAACCTTATTTCTTTTGGCTGCCAAAATCAAGTATATTTTTGGCGAAACGCTGTCAATAGCATCTATAATATAGTCATATTTCTTTTCCAAAATCAATTGATCAAAAGCATCGGGTTGCATAAAATTAGAAATAATATGTAAATTTACCTCTGGATTAATATCATACAATCGTTTTGCCATTACTTCGGTTTTTAACACGCCAATTGTAGAGCGCAATGCTGGTAATTGTCTGTTAATATTGGTCAAATCTACGCGATCGCCATCTACGATGGTCAAATTTCCCAAACCACTACGCACAAGTGATTCTGCAGCATAAGAGCCGACACCTCCCAAACCTACCAAAAGTACATTTGCTTGCGAAAGTTGGTTTAGTTTATCATCATCTAAAAGTAAGCGCGTCCGGTCTTGCCACATATAAAGCTTGATTTGATAAAAAAAATTAAAATTTTCCTTCTTTTTTTACCAATTCTTTTACACGTCTAAAGAGTGAAGAAGAAAACACAAAATCATTTAAATCTTCATTATCAGAAATAAAAACTTGAGATTTGTTGCCTTCCCATAGTTTATGTCCATCTTTGAGCAAAATAATACTTTCGCCGATTTCCATAATAGAATTCATATCATGCGTATTGATAACGGTAGTGGTATCGTATCTTTTGGTTAAATCGTGTATAAGATTGTCAATAATTATAGCTGTTTTTGGATCCAGTCCCGAATTGGGCTCATCGCAAAATAAATATTTAGGATACAAAACAATAGCACGTGCCAATGCCACCCTTTTTTGCATGCCACCGGAGATCTCGGCAGGAAATTTATTGTTAACATTTTCCAAATTCACCTGATGTAAAACTTCGTTGACACGTTCCTTCATCTCGGGCAACGACTTCTTTGTAAACATTTTCATTGGAAACATAATATTTTCTTCAATAGTAAACGAGTCAAACAAAGCATTTCCTTGAAAAACCACGCCCATTTCCATTCTTAATTTACGTTGTACTGATAAAGAAAGATCACTCCAAATACGTCCATCAAACGAAACAATACCGCTTTCCGGTTGAATCAAACCAAGGACAGATTTAACAAATACCGTTTTTCCTGAACCGCTTCGTCCTATAATCATATTGGTTTTTCCGGTTTCAAAAGTAGCAGAAATACCTTTTAACACTTCTTTATCTTTAAAAGATTTATATAAATTCTTTACCTCAATCATCAGCTCAATAAAAGTTGGGTTAAAATATAATTAAAAACAATAATTGTAATACTGGTCCAAATCACCGCTTTTGTACTTGCCCTTCCCACTTCTAAGGCACCACCACGAACATTATAACCAAAATACGACGGAATAGTAGCAATAAAAAAAGCAAACACAATAGTCTTAATCAGTGCATAAATAATATCAAAAGAATCAAAGGAGTAACGAATGCCTTTGAGGTAATTTTCGCTGAGCACCATTCCCGTCAAATTACCGGCAACCCATCCACCTAACACGCCTAAAAACATACTAATCATAATTAAAAACGGATAAAAAGTTACCGCTGCCATCAATTTGGGTAATATTAAATGATTTGCCGAATTAATCCCCATAACATCCAATGCATCAATTTGTTCAGTGATACGCATGGTGCCAATCGTAGAAGCGATATACGAACCTACAATACCTGCTAAAATGATGGAAATAAATGTAGGTGAAAATTCTAAAAAAATAGATTTTATAGTAGCATAACCAATGTACATTTTATCTATAAGCGGATTGCTCATGTTTCGTGCTGTTTGAATGGTGACCACACCACCGATAAAAAATGATATAAAACTGATTAAACCAATAGATTTAATTCCCAAATCATCAATTTCTTTAAAATAATTTTCAAAAAATATCTTATGCTTTTGCGGACGTGCAAAAACCTGTTTCATCATTAAAGAATATTTTCCAATTGCCTCTAAATACATAGGGTAAAAACTTTTTAGCAAAATTACACAAAAAACATACCAATATTATAAATAATTTGCTTAAATATTTACACTAAATTACTTATAATTTTGCGAATATACTTCAATCTTATCAAATAATTGCTTTTTGTCATATTATTAAAAAAAATAATTAATACATTTGACTAAATTTGACTTAAATAAAACCCTATAAAAGTGTCTAATTTTAATATTTATGATAAATCATCTAAAACGCCTGAACAACTTTGGACGGATTTTATAAATGGAGATATGACATCTTTTAGACAAATTTACAGTCTATTTTACCAACCCCTCTACAATTTTGGCTTGTCTTATGTCGAAAAAGATATTGCAGAAAATTGCATACAAGATATGTTTTTATACATTTTGCAACATCGTGCAAACCTTAAAAATATAAAAAACGTAAAGGCATATCTTTATAAATCCTTTAGAAACCAATTGTATAAAAATGCAAAAGCCCAAAAGTTAATCTTACAAGCTCTTGAAAAAGATTTCTACTTTGAAAAAAGTGAAAATATATTTGCCGAAGTAATTACCAAACTCATCAAAAAACTAAGTAACAGAGAACAAGAAATTGTAAAACTAAAATATTACCAAAACTACAAAAATAAAGAAATAGCAACCGCTTTGAACATTGAATATCAAACAGTTAGAAATACCTTGCACAATGCAATACAAAAAATGCGTATTTTAATGCCACAAGTTGACTATTGTTAAGCACCACTTTTACACTAAGAATTCCATTGAACATGTATTAAGTGTCTAAGGCTTTCAGAAGTGTCATAAATATTAGTAGTAAATAATACTGGATAAAAAAAATAACCCAATAATTTAGGCAAACTCAATCACTTTTTCAAATTTTAAATACAGCAAAATTTATAAAAAATACCATATTCTTTTACTATTATAAATTACAATTAGAATAATAAACCGTCTAGCAAAAAAACCTACAATAATAATAAAAGGAAAGGTCTATTATTAAATAACAGACCTTTCGGGTGTCGGATTCTCAAAATTGTCCCAGCACGAAGCATATACCGGCCTGCTTTGTCCGACGCAGTGAGCTACCTTTTTCAGAGAATATTGAATTGCAAATTTTAAAAAAAATATTTAAAAATACACTATCTTTACATATTATAAATCAGGACAAAATCATACTTTTATTTTTAAAAGCAAAACTTATTAATTATCAAAATATTATTTTATTATCAATTTAAAAATTGATTTTTTTCTAAAATGCAAAACATTGATTCTCAAAGAAATTTAAAAAATGTACGTTTTTCTTGGTCGCTGAATCAACTCCGAACGTTTTATCATTTATCTGATGTATTCAAATTATCGGATAAGTTGCAATGCTACCTCAATCTCGACGTGTTTCAAAGACACACCGAAAATAGGACAAACACATATTTTAATTTTAAAAAATATGCGTTTGCCCAAAAAGCAAAAAAAAATTACTTTACAATTTAAACTTTTTATGCTATTTTTACAGGCTTAAAATAAAGCCATTACTTTATTCGTTATGACTGTTCATAAAAACACCTTCTTATGTATCAAAAATTTTTATTTTTACTACTGATTTTACTGGGAACAACAAAATTATCTGCACAACAATCAGATGTGTACTACAACCCTGCAAACAAGTACTTACACGCCTTACATTTATATTTAGATCACGAATATCAAGCAGCAGGTTACGAATTTGAAATGCTTAAAAACAAAAGCAAAGATCCACAAATATTGGGTGATGTGCATTATTATTTGGCAAGCATTGCCGTACGAACCGGTAAAGATAATGCCAACGAACTATTGACCTATTTTACCCAACATTATCCCAATCATCCCAAAAGAAATTACGCTTATTTTGAAGCAGCTGATTATCATTTTACCCATAGAAACCTTAAGGAAGCCGAAAGTTTTATCAACAAGGTAGATCCAGGTGATTTATCCAAAAATGATTATGAAAAATATAATTTTTATCTAGGTTATACTTATTTGAAGCAAAACAAATTAAAACAAGCCAACCGGCTATTTGAAAAACTCTTAAAATCAAAAAAATATGGTACGCAAGCCAAATATTACTATGGATATATAGCCTATAAATTAAACGATTTTGCCAAAGCACAAAAATATTTTAACCAAGTAGCCGACCAATCGAGTTTTAGCAAAAAAATGCCTTATTATCAAGCTGATATGTATTTTAAATTGGGCAAATTTGAAAAAGCCATTGCCGAAGCACAAAAAATTTATCCAAAGGCACATAGAAATGAAAAATCGCAATTGGCAAAAATCATTGGAGAAAGCTATTTCAATTTAATAAAATATAAAGATGCCATCCCCTATTTACAAGCCTATAAAGGTATTAAGGGCAAATGGAATAATACAGATTATTATCAATTAGGCTACGCCTACTATATGTCTGGCGACTATGATAATGCAATAGGAAATTTCAATAAAATAATAAGCGGAAACGATGCCATTGCACAAAATGCTTACTATCATTTGGGAGATTGTTATTTAAAAACCAATCAAAAATTAAAAGCACTTAACGCCTTTAAAAAAGTATCGGAAATGTCTTTTGACAAAAAAATGCAGGAAGATGCGTTTTACAATTATGCCAAACTGGGTTATGAGCTTGGCAATCCTTTTGAAAATAGTACAGAAGTACTTCAGAAATATCTCAAAAAATATCCTAACAATATTTATAAAGACGAACTGGAATCTTTATTGGTCAACTCTTATATCACTTCAAATAATTTTGATGGTGCCATAAAAATCCTTGAAAAAAACAAGGAAACCAATACAAAAACCTATCAAAAAGCAGCTTACTATCGCGGATTAGAACTCATAGATGAAGGCGATTATCCACAAGCAAAACAGATGTTTAACAAAGTCTTAAAAACCGGGTTTGAACCCAAATTCAGACAATTATCAAAATTTTGGAAAGCTGAAGCCAATTATCGTTTACAACTTTTTGAACAAGCAAAACTAGGCTACGAAGACTTTGCTACCACTAACGATTATAAATTTTTACAAGAAGGAAAATTAATCAACTACAACTTAGCATACACTTATTTCAAACTCAAGGAATATGATAAAGCTGCCAATTATTTCGATAAATTTATCAAAACACAACCCGAAACCAAATTACTAAAAGACAGTTACTTGAGATTAGGAGACAGTTATTTTGCTTCAAAAAAATATTGGCCGGCAATGGAAGCCTACAACAAAGCTATTAATATGCACGGCGCCGATGCCGATTATGCCGCATATCAAAAAGCCATCAGCTATGGATTTGTTGGGAAAAACAATAAAAAGATTGATGACTTAAACACGTTCTTACAAAACTTCCCTACTTCAAAACTCGTTCCCGATGCACTGTATCAATTGGGAAGCACTTATATGAATACCGGAAAATCTACACAAGCAGTTAAAGCATTTGATCGTTTGTTAAACAAACATTACAAAAGTAAATTTACACCAGTTGTTTTACTTAAAAAAGGTTTAGTTTATTACAATAGCAATCAAAATGACAAAGCACTACAAACTTTTAAAAAAATTGTAAAAGATTTCCCCAACACACCTATTGCCCAACAAGCTGCAGAAAATGTAAAAAACATTTACATAGAAAACGGGCAAGCCAACGAATATGCCGCTTGGGCAAAAAATATTTCTTGGGTAAATGTGAGCAATACCGAACTCGACGATGCTGTATTTAGCACTGCCGAAGAGAAATATATGAGCTTATCTCCTGTGGCTATCACAGAACTTGAGAAATATTTGCAACAATACCCCAATGGCTTACACAGATTAAAAGCGCATTATTATTTGGCAAAATTATATAAATCAAAGAATAAAAAGGGAAAAGCCGCTTTACATTATGAAGCCATTGCAAGCAAATCACAAAATGAATACACCTTGGAAGCCGTTAGAGAATTGGCAGATTTTCAACTCAAAAACGATAAGTGGAACAATGCCATTCCATACTTAGAACGACTGGAATTGTTAAGTACCTCACCCGATGACATCATATTTGCACAATCAAATTTAATGAAAGGCTATTATCATCAACAAAAATATAATAATGCAATTGCTTATGCAGAAAAAGTCTTGCAAAACAACAAAAGCAACCAACAGATGATAAACGATGCCAATATCATTATTGCACGCGCTGCTATGCAAACCAATGATGAGGCTAAAGCCAAAAGTTATTATGAAAAAGTCAGTAAAAAAGCTAATGGGAAATTGGCCGCAGAAGCATTATATTTTGTAGCATTTTTTCAAAATAAAGATGGATTGTATGACACATCCAATAAAACCATAGGAAAATTGACAAAAAAATATGCCGGTCATAAGTATTGGGCTGCCAAAGCCTTGGTTTTAATGGCTCAAAACACTTATGCCAAAGGCGATGCTTTTAATGCAAGCTATATTTTGGAAAGCGTGGTTAAAAATTTCAAACAATTTCCGGATGTAGTCAATGAAGCACAAGTTTTGCTAGGACAAATAAAAACAGCTGAAGCTAAAAAAAATGCGAGCATCAAAAATTAGTTTTTTTTGAGAATTGTTTCAAAAAAACCATCAAATACATTCTAACAAATTCATTTTGAAAAAGAATGTCAAATAAAATAAATAGGTTAAAAAAATTATAAAAATGAATATTTTAAAAAGATTATCTATCATTTTCATATTAAGCATCAGTTTTGGCATCCACGCACAACAAGCAAAAGATAGTGTCAAAACCGAAGTAGTTGAAGTAAGCCGTTCGTTTACACCCAAAGTACAGGATGCACATAAATTAGATATCAACCCAGAAGCAGCACAAATACCCGAAAAAAAAATTCCGGTAAAATACCAAATCCAATCTATTCCGGTTGCTTCTACTTTTTCTCCGGAAAAAGGCGGTATGGCTAATTTTAATGTTGGCGTTACAAAAAGCAATTCGTATAAAAGTTATGTCTCTTTGGCAGGTGGAAACTACGTCGATATTGAAGGAAATGCCTTTGTCTATTATCCCGTTACCAAAAAATTAGGCTCAGCATTACGCTTAGAGCATTATTCCTCACAAGGCAGCAAAACGGATGAAATTGATTATCTACCTTATGACAAAACACATGCTGATGTATTATTTAATTACGCTTCCGACAAAAGCGAATGGAATATGGATTTAGGATACTTAGCCAGGCAAACACAATTGAATTTGAATCCAAATCCAATAGTACCACATACCCCTGCTGTTATTGAAAACAAAGAAAAACTATCACACAATAATTTTTTGATAGACCTCAACGGCAGGTTTAAGGAATCCTATTTTAAATCGATGAAATTAAATTATAACAGCTATTGGGATATTTATAATAACAATGAAAACAAACTTAATTTTTTATCTAAATTACAATTCCCTATTGGCAGTTTAAATCTAAATATGGGTTTGCAAGCAGATTTAGTCTCTGGAGATGTCGGTAAAAATAACCAACTGGATATGGGCATTGATGAAAATATTTCATATAAAAATATGGATTTTGGAATTTTACCCGCCATTCAAATTGAAAACGACAATATTATTTTTAATTTAGGTGCCAAGATTTATTATCAAAACCAAGATACCTTGTATAATAAAATACAATTTATGCCCGATGTAAATATCAATCTTAATTTAATTTACGAAAAATTAAGCATTTACGCAGGTGTAACTGGCGAAATGAAACAAAATTCTTATGCTACACACACCGAAAAAAATCCATATTTGGTTGCCAATACCAATATCTTACCAGGACGCGTACCCTATAATATTTATGGTGGTATAAATGGTGCTTTTTCGTCGGCATTTTCTTATGAAATCAAATTAGGCTACAAAAAAATCAACAATTATGCCTTTTACATCAGCAACAATATGCCTTTTGCCAATTACCAAATGCTGTATGATGATATGAGCCAATCCTATTTTAAAACAGCTTTTAATATTGGCGTTGGAAAAAAATTAGATTTAAAATTGAAACTGGATTACCGTCAAAACAACCCGGATCATTTACAAAAAGCAATTAACCTCCCCGATTACGAATTTGCATCAATATTGGATTTTCATCCAACCGAAAAATTACATTTTGATGTAATCTTAAAAAATATTGGCAATAGAAGTTTTACCGGTTTTGATAGTGACATTTTACCCGGATTTACCGATCTTAATTTGGGGATTCGCTATCAAGTAAACGAACAATTTACAGGTTTCTTAAAAGGCTATAATTTATTGAATAACAATTATCAAAAATACTATGCCTATCCAGTACAAAAAGTACAAATATTAGGCGGTATTGCATATAAATTTGACATTCCTAACAATAATTAGTACCTTGCAGTCTGATTTATACCAATCTAACATTAAAAAAAGAACATCATGACAAAAAATATAGGAAAAAATGACAAACTCATTAGATTAATCATTGCAATTGTAATATTTATTTTGATTTATTTAGGCAAAATTACCGACAACACCACACAAATTATTTTGTTAGTTGTGGCTTTTATTGCAGCCCTTACTTCTTTGATGAATTACTGCTTACTCTATCAATTAATTGGCTTTAATACTTGTAAAAAAAATAAATAAAAGAATTAATACAAATTGAAATATTAAAGTGCAATTATTATAAGTCATAAAAATAATTGTACTTTTGTATTTCAAAAGAATTTTATGTCCAAAAGCCAATCAACTAATCATCAGGAACAAAAAGAAAATTTTTACCAAAGATTACGTGATGAATTAACAAAAACAACCACTTGGCCTAATAAATATATGTACAAATTTATCATCCCAAACGATGAAACTAAAGCGGTACAAGTAAAGACAAGATTTAAAGGACAAGATATAAATTACAAAGAAAATTTTTCACGTACTGGCAAATATCTCAGCATCAGCATTATTGCAATAGAAAAATCACCTGAAAGTATCATAAACAGATACAAATCTATGGAAGATATCGAAGGACTTATGTCTTTATAACAAACAAAATAAATTAAATAATATTAAAACAAAACATAAATAATAATATGTCAAACGAATTAGAATTTACATATAATACCGATAAAAAACCACTTATCATACCAGAATATGGTCGATATATTCAAGATATGGTCGATTATCTTAAAACAATTGAAGATAAGGAAAAACGAAATAAAAGTGCTAAGGCCATCATTCGACAACTTGGGTTGCGCAATCCGCACTTACGAGACGTTCCCGATTTTCAACACAAACTTTGGGATCACCTATTTATGATGGCAGATTTTGATTTGGATGTAGATTCACCATTCCCCAAACCAAATGTCGAAAAATTTAAAGAAAAACCCGAACAACTAGAATATCCAAACAAAGGTTATCGTTTTAGATATTACGGACATATTATCAAAAAAATGATAGATGTGGCTATTACTTGGGAAGAAAGCGAACTCAAAGAACGTCTTAAAAAAACCATTGCCAACCATATGAAAAAAAACTACTTGACTTGGAATAAAGATCATGTAGAAGATGCTGTTATTTTTGAACATTTACGCATTCTATCAGATGGCAAAATAGATATAAAAGCAGATGAACTCAAACTGCGAGAAGCAAATCAATTGGTTAAAAAGAATATTAGTAACAAAAACAACAATAATTATAAAAAAAGGAATAACAATAATTACAAAAAAAATAATAATTATCGAAAAAAACGTTCATAATGGGTTCATTTATAATTGAAGGCGGTCATAGTTTACAAGGTAAAATTACACCTCAAGGTGCTAAAAATGAAGCGCTTCAGATAATTAGCGCCGTTTTGCTTACCGACCAAAAAGTTGAAATATCAAACATTCCCGATATCATAGATGTCAACAAACTAATAGATATTCTTAGAAATCTGGGTGTTAAAATTCAAAAAAAAGCAAAAGGTATTTTTACTTTTCAAGCAGATGACATCAATATCAATTACCTACAATCAGAAGAATTTAAAGAAAAAGGCTCCGGATTACGTGGCTCTATTATGATTATGGGGCCGCTCTTGGCAAGATTTGGCAAAGCATATATGTCTAAACCCGGTGGTGACAAAATTGGCAGACGCCGACTCGATACACATTTTGAAGGCTTTATTAAATTGGGTGCCAAACTAGATTTTGACAACAATAATCATTTTTTTGGCGTTACAGCAGACAAATTAATCGGTCAAGATATGTTGCTCAATGAAGCATCGGTTACCGGAACCGCAAATATTATTTTAGCCGCTGTATTAGCAGAAGGAAATACTAGCATTTATAATGCCGCTTGCGAACCATACATTCAACAATTAAGCAAAATGCTTAACCGTATGGGCGCTAAAATTTCCGGAATAGGTTCTAATTTATTATCGATTGAAGGCGTAAAAAAATTGACAGGAACAAAACACCGCGTACTACCCGATATGATAGAAATAGGTAGTTGGATAGGGCTTGCCGCCATTACAAAATCCGAAATTACCATAAAAAATGTCAGTTGGGATAATTTAGGACAAATACCCCGTGTTTTTAGAAAACTAGGAATTACTTTAGAACAAAAAGGTGATGATATTTACATTCCAAAACATGAGCATTACAACATTCAAAACTTTATGGATGGTTCCATATTAAGCGTGTCAGATGCACCTTGGCCAGGTTTTACCCCTGATTTACTAAGCATTGTTTTAGTTACCGCTATTCAAGCAAAAGGCGTGGTATTAATTCACCAAAAAATGTTTGAAAGCAGACTATTTTTTGTTGACAAACTCATCGACATGGGCGCACAAATAATTTTAAACGATCCACATCGTGCAACTGTTATTGGACTAAACCAAGAGAATAAATTGCGTGCCACTCAAATGAGCTCTCCGGATATTCGTGCCGGTATTTCGTTATTAATCGCAGCACTATCTGCCAAAGGAACCAGTGTTATTCACAATATTGAACAAATAGATCGCGGTTATGAAGCTATCGATCAAAAACTTAACGCACTTGGTGCCAAAATTCAAAGAGTAAACTAATTTTTACCACACAAATAAATATGAATCCAACTAAAACAAAAGCTTGGACAAAAATCCAACAGCATTTTAATAAGATAGAAAACAAACATATTGCAAACTATTTCAATCAAGATCGTTTGCAAAATTTTTCATTTGATTTTAACAGCATCTATTTTGATTTTTCTAAGCATCGTCTCGATGAAAAAATACTAGAATTATTTAGTGAATTGGCTAAAGAAATGCAATTAGAATCAAAAATGAAACAGCTTTTTTCAGGTAACATCATCAACCATACCGAACAACGCGCTGTTTTGCATACCGCTTTGCGACAACAAGATGACACACCTATATTTGTTAATAAAAAAAATATCATTCCGGAAATCAGAAATACGTATAAACGCCTAGAAAATTTTTCAGATAAAATAATTTCAGGAAACTGGAAAGGTCATACCGGTAAAAAAATAACAGATGTCGTTAATATTGGTATTGGTGGATCAGATTTAGGTCCTAAAATGATGGTGCAAGCCCTATCAGACTATAAAAATCATTTAAACATCCACTATTTATCCAATATAGATCCATTTGGTTTGGATAAAATTATAAAAAACATCAATATGGAAACCACTTTATTTTTAGTGGTATCCAAGTCTTTTTCTACTCAAGAAACCCTCACCAATGCCAAAAGTATTCAAGCATTATATATAGATAAGTTTGGCAAAGAAAGTATTGCAAAACATTTTGCAACCATTAGCACACAAGTAACCAAAGCTCAGGATTTTGGCATCTCTCCAGAAAACATTTTCCCTATGTGGGATTGGGTTGGCGGTCGTTACTCACTTTGGAGTCCGGCAGGCATTTCTATAATGCTTGCTGTCGGCATTGAAAATTTTAACAAAATGCTTTCAGGTGCTGCAAATATGGATTTGCATTTTAAACAAACCGATTTTAATAAAAACATACCAGCTGTTTCTGCTTTCATCAGTATTTTATACAATAATTTTTATGAATTTGAAACAGAAACCTGTATTCCTTACGCCGAAAAACTCCAATACTTACCTGATTTTCTACAACAATTAATGATGGAAAGCAATGGTAAAACTGTTGATAATGAATCAAATAAAATAGATTATCAAACAGGTGATATCATCTGGGGAAATGTTGGTACCAATGCGCAACATTCTTTTTTCCAATTATTACACCAAGGTAGCAAAATTGTTCCGGTTTGTTTTATGGCAGAAAAAGCAAACAACTCAACCAAACATACTGAAAATCATCTAATCTTATTATCAAATATGATAGCACAAGCAGAAGCTTTGATGCAAGGAGAACAAAATGCTAATCCTTATAAAAACTTTGAAGGAAACCGACCTTCAAGTACAATTTTATTAGATAAAATCACTCCTGAAACAATGGGAACACTTGTCGCTTATTACGAACATAAAACTTTTGTAGAAGGCATCATTTGGAATATTAATAGTTTTGATCAATTTGGCGTAGAACTCGGTAAAAAATTAGCAAATAAAGTATTAAATGAACTGCAAGGAAAAGAAAGTAATACACATGACTTTTCTACCGATAAGCTTATTTCTCTTATAAAAAAATAACACCAACATCAAAAAATTGCACAAAAAAAGCTGTATTTTAAAAAATACAGCTTAAATTATATGTTTATTAATAACAATTACTTTGTTAATTTTACAAAATTATTTTTATATTTTAAAACTAAAACAATTCCAACAACAAACAAAATAATCAAATATTGATCAATGGGTAAACCTGGAGGAGGCGCTCCACCTCTAACGGGTGTAGGTGGCACTCTGTTTTGTGCATAAACCGAAACCATTTCAGTTAAAAATGCAATAATTAAAATAAATTTTTTCATGTTTTTATTTATATTTATCTTTTTGGTAATATGTGAAAATATCATTTTTTTTTCTAAAATATTTAAAAATAAAACATTCAATTTCACAATTATTTGCTAAATACTATTGCAAAGATATATTATTTTTTTAACAAAAAAAACAAATCACCAAAAAAAAATAAAAAAAAGTGGACCCAGCTGGGCTCGAACCAGCGACCCCCTGATTATGAGTCAGGTGCTACTAACCAACTGAGCTATGGGTCCTATGTTTTTCAACGTGCAAATATATATATATTTTTTAAAAAAACTATATGAATATTATTTTTTTTCTTGGCAAATTTCTATCAAAACACCGTCTGTAGATTTCGGATGCAAAAAAGCCACCAACTTATCATCAGCACCCGATTTGGGAAGTTTGTTAATCAACACAAATCCTTCTGATTCTAAGCGTTTTAATTCCTTCACAATATCCTCAACCTCAAAAGCAATATGATGCATTCCTGCACCGTGTTTTTCAATAAATTTATGAATGGGACTTTTATAATCTGTTGCCGCCAGTAATTCTATTTTTGAATTTCCGATTTTAAAAAATGAAGTTATAACTCCTTCGCTTTCTACTTTTTCTCGCTTATAAGAAGTTGTCCCAAAGAGTTTTGAATATATTTTTTCAGTTTCATCTAAATTCTTTACCGCAATACCTATATGTTCAATTTTATTCATATTTTATTGTATTTAAAATGTATTTTTCTACCAAGAAACAATATTTATACAAATATACATTATCTTTGTCAAATGGAAACAAAAAGACAAAAACGTATTGCCAAAATACTTCAAATGGATTTGGCAGAAGTACTACAAACAGCTATCAGAAAAAATAATGTTCATAATCTTATTATCACCGTATCTAAAGTAACCGTAACGCCGGATTTAAGTTTGGCACGTGTATTTGTGAGCATATTTCCTTCTAACAAAGCAAAAGATTTACTTACCGAATTACAAAATAACTCAAAAGTTTTTAAAAACGAAGTCGCCCAAAGAGTCAAACATCAATTAAGAAAAATGCCAGAACTGACATTCTTTATAGATGATTCGCTAGATTATATAGAAAAAATAGATCGTGAGTTAAAAAGTGGCAACAATCCTATCGATTAAATTTATTTTTCTTTGAAAACACATTTTTACATAGCCCGAAGATACCTATTTTCTAAAAGTGGCAATAATGCTATCAATAACATTATCGCAATTGCTTCATTGGGTGTTGTGATTGTTTCAGCAGCTTTTATCATTGTATTATCCGGTTTTTCTGGTATCAGAACTTTTAATTTAGATTTGATTAAATTAACCGATCCTGAATTGAAAATATTGCCCAAAAAACATAAGAATTTTATTTTTTCAGATAGCCTATCACATATTTTATCAAATGAAAAATACATTGAAAATTACAGTAAAATTTTAGAAGAAAAAGTATTTATCAATTTTGAAAATAAACAAAAAATTGCAAAACTCAAAGGCGTAGATAGTAATTATTATAAAATTATAAGATTAGACACCTTAGTTTTTATGGGCAACACCCCACAACCTATGACCAGTGAGCTTATGATAGGTATGACACTGGCAAACGATTTATCTTTTACGCTTTCAACTAACGAAATTCAAAGTATTGATATAATGGTGCCAAAACCCGGAAAAGGAATTATTACAGATCCGCGGAAATCTTTTAATGAAAAATATTTTTTCCCTGTCGGTGTTTTTCAAACTTCTGCAGATTTTGACCAAATGTATCTTTATACCAATATAGGCGCCGTACAAAAATTATTGTCATATCCTAACAACAGAATTTCATCAATTGAAATAAAATCAAAGAATCCACAATATATTGAAAGTTTAAAAAAATCTTTACAAAAAAAATTAGACAACAAATTTATTGTCAAAAATAGGAAAGATCAAAATCCATTGATTTTTAAAATGTTAAACAACGAAAACTTAATGACTTATCTCGTTTTAAGCCTCATACTCTTACTGGCATTGTTTAATATTACCGGTTCTATTATGATGATTATCATCAATAAAAAAAGCAATATCATAACTTTGCAACAATTAGGTTTAAATTTTTTTGATATTAAAAAGATATTTTTAATTCAAGGTTTCGGCATGACTAGCATCAGTGGTGTTATTGGACTTATCATTGGGCTGGTTTTGGTCATATGGCAATTAAAATTCCCTTTCCTTTATATTCCACAAACCACAATGGCATACCCCGTTGAACTTCATTTATACAATATTTTATGGGTATTATTAACAATTACTGTGATGGGATTAATTTCGACATATGTTGCCGTTAGAAGTCTTCGTATCTAATTAATTTAATTGTAACAAAAATACAATCTTATCGTTATTAAATACATAAATAAAATTGTATGCAAATCATATTAAAAGTAAATCACCTTAGTAAGAATTTTGGGAACTTAAAAGCCGTAAATGACCTTAGTTTTGAAATAAAAAAAGGGAATGTTTATGGATTATTAGGTCCAAATGGCAGTGGAAAATCGACTACATTGGGGATGATTTTAAATGTCATCAATAAATCCTCGGGCACATTTGAATGGTTTAACGGAAATTTAAACACCTCTCAAGCGCTTAAAAAAATAGGAGCTATCATAGAACGACCCAATTTCTACCCTTATATGAACGCACGCCAAAATTTAGAACTGGTTTGTAAAATAAAAGAAATACCTTACACCAATATTCCAGAAAAATTAGCACTGGTTGGGTTAGAAGACCGACAAGAAGATAAATTTAAAACTTTTTCTTTGGGGATGAAACAAAGATTGGCTATTGCTTCTGCCCTACTCAACAATCCTGAAATGCTTATTCTAGACGAACCCACCAATGGATTAGACCCCAAAGGCATACATGAAATACGAAAAATCATTAAAGATATTGCCCAAACGGGTACAACCATTATTCTAGCATCGCATTTGTTGGATGAAGTAGAAAAAATCTGCGATCAAGTCGTTATTTTACAAAAAGGTAAAAAAATATTTGACGGCAGTGTTACCAATCTTTCCAATATGCAAAATTGGTTTGAGATAGAAACAGAAACACTCGAACAAGTGAAATATTTACTTGAAGAATTGGTTATCATAGATAGTGTTGAAATTAAAAACCATAAAGTATTTGCATATTTGCTCGAAGATGCAAAAGGTTCTGTATTAAATGAATACTTAGCAAAAGAAGGCGTTTTTATAGATAGTATTATAAAAAAACAACCTACTTTGGAAGAAAAATTTTTGTTATTAACCCAAGATTCAAGCCTTTAAAATTCCTTTCATGAAACGTTTACTATCCATTGAACTTTACAAAGTAAAACACCATAAACTAAGCAAAATACTTTTTATTGCTTATTTTGCGTTATTGAGCTCTATTGCGCTCATTGCCTCCATCAAATTCACCATTGGACATACGACCATTTATCTGGCAGATCAAGGTATTTTTAACTTCCCATATATTTGGCACTTCAACACTTATACGGCAGACTTCTTTACCTTTTTCTTGGCCATTATAGTCGTGTCAATGGTGACTAATGAATTTGGATATCGCACCGTAAAACAAAATCTTATAGATGGTATGACCAAAAAAGAATTTGTATTATCAAAATTCACCTTTTTGGTTGTATTATCTTTGTTAGCCACAGCATTTGTAGCCATCATTACGCTTGTTTTAGGATGGTTTTATTCTGATTTCACCAGTTTTAACTCCATTGTTAAAGAGATTTATTTTCTCCCGGCATTTTTTCTAAAACTATTGGGTATCTTTAGTTTTATCATGCTTACCGGATTTATTTTCAAACGATCCGCTTTTGCACTTGGTTTCTTTTTTATTTGGATGATTATAGAAGGCATTATCTATCTGACACTTCGCGTCAAAATAGATAAAGAAATAGCTGCACAAGTAACCGGATTTTTTCCTTATTTATCTATAAAAAATTTACTACCTGAACCTGCAACAAGGTTAAGTTTTGCAAAAAACATAGGCAAACAAATAGGTGAAAAAATTGATGTCTTTAATGGCATTCCAATTCAAAATTATATCATCGTTATTTTTTGGATAACTATATTTGTGTTTCTATCATATTATATTCTTAAAAAACGCGATTTGTAAAAATAATGACACTTAGAATTAATTTTACACAGTCACTTATCTAATGAACTTTTTTCATATATTTGTAGTTTAACATCGTCAAATACTAATTTGTGTAAATTTTTAAATAAATATAGTTTTATAACAATAAACTTCAAACCAATAGATTTCCACTTATTTATGTGCAAATTAAAACAACAATCAACAATATGAAAAAGTTTTTTACAACAGTTCTTTTTTTAAGTTTTATTTTTAACGCTCACAGTCAATTTGAAGCTGCACATTGGTTTTTTGGAGATAATGCTGGATTATCATTTATGAGTGGTACACCCGTTCCCGAACCCGGAGGAAGGATCACTACTGAAGAAGGCTGTTCTTCTATTTCCAACCCATGTGGTGACTTAATACTATACACCGATGGAATTACCGTTTACACCTCCAACCATACAGCAATGCCTAACGGACATGGTCTAATGGGCGATCCTTCATCTTCACAATCTGGTATTATTGTACCCAAACCAGGAGATATTGACATTTATTATATTTTTACAGTTGATGATGGCGGTGGTAGCAACGGTCTTCGCTATTCAGTTGTTGATATGAATTTGAATACTGGTTTAGGCGATGTAATAAACGGTCAAAAAAACATTTCCTTGGTACAAAGATCAACCGAAAAAGTGACAGCTGTTGATGATCCTAATGGTGGTATTTGGGTTATCACACTTTCTCCTAGAACCAATGGAAGCAGTGCACCTTATCCAACCTTTGGCTCTAATTATAACACTTTTTACGCTTTCAAAATTAATAATACCGGCGTACAAACTTCTGCCGTTGTTTCTACCTTAGCCATTAGCCCTTCTATTGGTAGTGAACATGGGTATATGAAGGTATCACCAGACGGCAATAAAATTGCTGTAGCAAATTATTACGATGATTCCGCATTTTTATTTGACTTTGACAATACAACAGGTGTTGTGTCTAATCCCTTTTTACTTCCTATGCAAAGTGGTAGAGAGGGTGCTTACGGCGTTGAATTTTCACCGGATAGTAGCAAGCTTTATATTAATTCTGTCATAAGTAGCAGTGGCAATGCCATTCTATACCAATATGACCTAAGCGATAATAATCAACGATATACTATAGGCGTACATCCAGATTATCGTACTGCCCTTCAACTAGGAGTGGATTCTAAAATATATCAAGCACATACAATCAGCTATGGCACTGGCACGCATAAATTAAGTGTTATTAATAATCCAAATGAAGTAGGCACCGCTTGTAATTATAGTCACGCATCTGTAAACCTTCCTTCAACTATGATGTGTCACGAGGGACTTCCGCCCTTTATACAGTCTTATTTTTTGCAAATAACCGGTTTAAATGTTGCAGTGAATACAAGTGCCGATTTTGAAGTAACGTCTAATTTAGCTCTAACAACTGTAGATTGGGATTTTGGTGACGGCACAACTTTGACAACAACATCTGACAATCCACCAGAAAATACACATTCCGAAGCAATACATGACTATACAACCCCTGGTATTTACACAGTTACAGCAACCATTCACTTAGCTATTGGATGCGATGTAACAGTAGCAACCACCATAGAAATATACCCCCTACCTATCATCTCACCTATTGCAGATATTACAAGTTGTGATGAAAATGAAAATGGACTGGTTAGCTTAAACTTACACGATAAAGATGGCGAAATAAATGCTTTACAAAATTATCCGGGTACTTACGAAATGCATTATTATCATAGCCATACCGATGCAACGGATGATACAAATGAACTAACAGACCCTTATACAACAGTAGATGCTTATGATGAAGAAATATTCTTTACAGTAACAAATACCAATACAAATGCAACTGATATTGGTAGTTTTCACGTTATCACAACCCCTTTACCAAATATTTTAAATGTACCTGCGTATGAAATTTGTGATACCGACGTCGATGGATTTGCCAGTTTTGATTTAAATACCAAAACTTCGGAAATTTTAGGCAGTCGAAATACGACTGATTTTAGCATTAATTACTATCCTACACAAGCCGATGCAGAAGTAGCAACCAATCAGATAACTGGAGCATACACAAATACAACCGCTTTTAACGACCAAATATGGTACAGCATTCACGATGAAAATTCGGGATGCAACAATTATGGAACACTTGATTTAACTGTACACCCATTGATTGATATTCCAATTGATCCAGAATATAATATTTGTACAGGACAAATACAACAAATCGATGCGCCTTCTGGCTACGTAAGCTATTTATGGTCAACTGGAGAAACCACAGAAAGTATTGTTGTCAATACTGCCGGGACTTATTCTGTAACGGTTACAAACGCAGATGGTTGTAGTAATTCAGCAAGTGTCAATGTATACGAATCCAATCAAGCCACCATTAACAATATAGAAATTATAGATTTTACCGACAACAATTCAATTACGGTAATCGCTACCGGATTAGGTGATTATGAATATTCCTTAGATGGTATGAATTATCAAGACAGCAATGTTTTTCAAGGACTTCAACCCGGTACCTATACAATTTATGTCAGCGATAAAAATGATTGTGGTGTTGTATCAGAAGTTATCGATTTATTAGGTGCTCCTAGATTTTTTACCCCAAACGGCGATGGATTTAATGATCATTGGCAAGTAATAAATATCATGAAAAAGGCAGGAACCTACACCAATATCTATGATCGATATGGCAAATTATTAAAAGTACTTCATACTGCCGAAGAAGGTTGGGACGGCACCTTTAATGGGTACCCGATGCCGGCAACTGATTACTGGTATATTGTTTTTATTAAAGAAGGAACCGATAATTTCAGACAAGTTAAAGGGCATTTTTCTTTAAAAAGGTAATAAAAATTAATAAATTAACAAAAAATTCCCGATAGTTTTATTGGGAATTTTTTATCGGAAAATATTACAATAAATGCATCAATTTGAACTCATTTCAAAGTTTAAACCCACCGGAGATCAACCGGAAGCTATTGCCCAACTTACCGAAAGAATTTTGGAAAAAGAAAAATATCAAACGCTCTTGGGTGTAACCGGATCAGGAAAAACTTTTACTGTAGCAAATGTTATTGAAAAAACACAACGTCCTACCTTAATTTTAGCACATAATAAAACCTTAGCAGCACAGTTGTTTCAAGAGTTTAAGCAATTCTTTCCAAACAACGCTGTAGAATACTTTGTCTCGTATTACGACTACTATCAACCGGAAGCATTTATGCCCACAAGTGGCACATATATAGAAAAAGATTTATCTATAAATGAAGAAATTGAAAGATATAGATTAAGCACCACCTCATCACTACTTTCGGGAAGACGTGATGTCATTGTCATCGCTTCTGTTTCATGTCTTTATGGGATAGGCAATCCATCTGAATTTAAGAAAAATGTCATTAAAGTCAACAAAGATTTACAAACGACACGCACCAAACTCTTATACAAATTGGTTTCCGGATTGTACAGCAGAAGTGAAATTCCAAAATCAGGGAGTTTTATTGTAAAAGGCGACACTATTACCGTTTATCCACCCTATACCAATAGATATTTTAGAATTAATTTTTGGGGCGATGAAGTAGATGAAATAGAGGTTATTCATGCTGAAAGTGGAGAATTAATCGAAACGACTGAACAGTTGGATATTTATCCGGCAAATTTGTTTGTAACTTCTCCCAATATGCTTAACGACGCCATCAAAAATATTAGAATTGATTTAGGCAAACAAGTTGATTATTACAAAGAAATAGGCAAACACTTAGAAGCAAAGCGCTTGCTTGAGAGAACAGAGTTTGATTTGGAAATGATGAGCGAACTCGGATATTGCTCGGGTATTGAAAACTATTCTCGCTATTTAGACGGACGCGCTGCCGGAAGTCGTCCTTTTTGTCTGCTCGATTATTTTCCAGATGATTATTTAATGATTATAGATGAAAGCCATGTAACCATTCCGCAAGTGCATGCCATGTATGGCGGTGACCGTTCCAGAAAAGAAGTTTTGGTAGAGTATGGGTTTAGATTGCCCTCAGCAATGGACAACAGACCTTTGAAATTTGAAGAGTTTGAACAAATGCAAAATCAAGTAATTTACGCTAGCGCCACACCAGCAGATTATGAGTTAAAAAATTCTGAAGGCGTTATTGTAGAGCAAGTTATTCGCCCTACAGGATTGTTAGATCCTATCATAGAAGTGCGTTCCGCCCAAAACCAAATTGATGATTTGCTAGATGAAATTCAGAAACGCATCGAAAAAGACGAACGTATCTTGGTAACGACCTTAACCAAAAGAATGGCAGAAGAACTCACCAAATATTTAAGCAAAATTAATATTAGAAGTCGTTATATCCACTCTGATGTCGATACCTTAGAACGTGTAAATATCATGCACGATTTACGCAAAGGTATGTTTGATGTACTGGTTGGTGTAAACCTACTTCGCGAAGGTTTAGATTTACCTGAAGTATCGCTCGTTGCTATTCTTGATGCTGATAAAGAAGGTTTTTTGCGTTCGCATAGATCCTTAACACAAACAATTGGAAGAGCCGCAAGACATATCAACGGAACTGCTATTTTATATGCCAATAAAATAACCAAAAGCATGCAACTGACCATTGATGATACAAACAGACGTCGTGAAAAACAAGTAACTTATAATACTAAGCACGGTATTACCCCTACTGCTATTAAAAAAAGTTTGGAAAATATGATGAATCCAAATGAAAGCAAGGAATATGATTACGAAAAAGATTTATTAACCCAAGTAGCAGAAGACAAAAGCGCGTACCAAAGCAAAGACGAAATAAATAAAGAAATTGTTCAATTGCGAAAAAAGATGGAAACGGCAGCCAAAGCGCTTGACTTTTTGGCAGCCGCTGCTTTTAGAGATAGAATCGAAGCATTAAAATCAGCAAAAAACAACAAATAAACATCTATTTTTATCATTTTTAAGGAAAAATCATAATTTTTGTCAAAAAACTTGACATTTCTTCACTTTTTTAGTACCTTTGATATAATTGCTTAAATCAGTAAATTATAAACAACGAACACATGAAAAAAACAATTATAAGTATTCTTATCTTTTTTATTGCCGGTATTATCGGATATAATTTTAAAACAGATCCGTATTCCGAGACTTCTGTAAAGAATGGATTTCTTAATGACTACCGTATTTATGCCTTACACATTCCCGATACCTTATCATTGGTTGACGAGTCTGTACCCATTACCCAAAAAGATGTCAAGGAAAGAATTGATAGAGAATTATTGGTAAACACATATTGGCAATCTAACGCCTTACTTCTAATCAAAAGACAACATAAATATTTTCCGATTATTGAACCCATTTTAGCACAAAATGGCATCCCTGATGATTTTAAATATCTAGCAGTTGCAGAAAGTGGCTTGCAAAATATTAGTTCTCCGGCAGGTGCTAAAGGGTTTTGGCAAATTATGAAAAATACTGCCAAAGAATATGGTTTGGAAGTAAACAAGGATATTGACGAACGTTACAATTTGGAAAAAGCGACCAACGCAGCTTGCCAATATCTCAACAAAGCAAAAACAAAATTTGGTTCTTGGACACTCGCTGCTGCTTCGTACAATGCCGGCATGAACAAAATCAACCAACAATTAGACAAACAAAAAGTTGATAATTATTATGATTTATTTCTAAACGAAGAAACTTCGAGGTATATTCCACGTATTATTGTTATTAAACACATCTTGTCACAACCCAAAAAATTCGGATTTGTTTACAATCAAAAAGATTTATATGAAAATTATAAATACGCTGAAATAATGATCGATTCCACTATCACAGATTTAGCTGTATTTGCTAAAAACTTAGGCACCAATTACAAAGAATTAAAACTCTTAAATCCTTGGTTACGCAGCAATACTTTACCTAATAAATCTGGTAAAACATATTTTTTAAAACTTATAGAAAAGTAATATTACAAAATTTGTTTCTCATTTTTAAAGCCTAACACTTTTCAAGCCTTAACAAACAATATTAAAAAAACCTCTGCACCGAAAAAGTCGAAATAGAGGTTTTTTGTTATGAACTAATAATAAATCAATATAAAAATCTAAAGAAATTCTGCTTGATTTAATATATCTTTAAAATTCATTTTAATTTCTTGAGAAGCATCAAAAACCATTTTTTCATTAGAGGGAAACACAACCTGTTTTTCTTTTAAGAAATTTATATAATCATTTCTAATTGCCCGACGGTCACCTGTATATGTTGCATAGTTATGATCAAAAATAAATTTACTTTGAAGCGGTATATTTGCTTTGCGTTGATTGGTGCGCAAATCTACAATTTCGGTTTCGGCTTGCACTTGCGCTTCCTTGTATTGTTGATATAAGTGCACATTGCTACGAATTGAAATCATTCTTGGTATTTTAATAGCATGCCCCAATGAATCTTTAACAATATTTCCACCAGCATCCTTTTGATACGTAAAACCGTCTTGAATATCTTTTGTTTCTATTATTTCCTTTTCTCTTGCTTGATCTGGACTGATGTCTATTTGTTTAAATTTCAAATTGATTTTATAATCATATTGTAAATTAGCAACTCCGTAATTATGATATTCAACCCAAAAATTATTAGCACCATAAGAACTAAAATTCAAGATATCAACTTGTAATTGTTTAGGGATAATTTTATTGGTTTCATTTTTTATTTCCACCAATGCGTAAGTCATTCCCCTTTGGTGTGTTTGTGTCATCAAATTCCTCACATCCTTATAATTAGGATCCATTCTATCTAAATTATCCAACAAATCATAAGCCGCTCTAAAATCAACTTTTTGACCTGTTGCCATCAATATTTTTGCCTTTTTATATAAATGTGCCGCAAGATGGTGCTTGGCATCTAAAAGATCATTGGTGTAATCTGTAAATGTAAAATCTAGATTCCTATTTTGCTTAACCAAATGCAAAGGCATTAAAGGTTTTATTTTTTCTTGTCGCGTGTCCAATTGCAAATACGTATCAAAAATACCTTGCCATTTTTCCGGATTAACATCTCTTTTTAACTTATTAATTTTTGACAAATCACGTTGTGTTGCTTTATCATAAGCCTCTTTTAATAAAACAGCGTAAGGGTCACCGCCTTTTGAACCCCTCTTTTTTTGCAATTTTTCAATAGACAAATCAATGGCAGCATCGTAATTACCGGTGTTTACATAAGTTTGAATTTGCTTAACATTACCGCAAGAAGCAAATAATAAAAGCAAAATCATATTAAGGTAAAATAATTTTTTCATAGTTATATTTTTAATTTTTCTTTATTAGCATAAGTTTATAAATGATTTTTTTAATAGCAAAATATGACACTTCAAAATACATCATATTTTAAAATATAAAAGTATGAAAATCAATAACAATACCAAAATTATTTTTTAAAAAAAAATAACCTCAAAAAAACTATTATTTTTGAGATTATTTACATAGTGCCACTAAGAAAACGCTACAAATTTAATAATGTTTCTTTCGGCGATGTTTTTATTTTTCTCAACTCATTGATAATCAGGCAGCACTTCCTTTCGGAAAAGTAAAAATCTCACCCAAAATAATTCAATTTATAAAATTAGACAGTATTCTTAGAGACACTTTATAAAATTTTGTTTTAAAACTAATGATTTCTTAAAAATAAAAAACCATATCTATAGATAAATGTTTTGGTATTGTTTTAAAATCATCGCTATCTTTCATAATATTGGTCAAGCCTAAATGGTAAGACAAGCCGATGCCCACACTACCAAAATCCAAATCGTATTCTGCGCCGGCACCTGCCATAAAGGATGTGCCAAATTTATTATATAAATCAATTGCTTGAATTTCATCACCAATTTTATCTTTATACCTTGCGCCTACATTCAAATCAACCGTGCCGCCAAAAAATCCCGTAATATGAACATTGTCAGACACTTCTTTACTTCTAAGTTTTAAAGCAAGCGGGATTTCTATCGTGGTAATAGAACCACTATAATCATCTGCACTAAAAGATTTACTGTGAATAAGAATACCGGAATGCAAATTATAATTACCGGCAAAACGATAATCTGCCAACAACCCACCTTTCCAACCTAAGCCACCGGAGCTTTCAACGGTTTTCCATTTATCGGCTATTTTTACTAAATTTTTATTAAAACTAACAGAGGGCGCTAAGGTTAAACCAATTCTTAAATCTTGTGCAAAAGAATTTAAACCAATTGCAGCAATGATGATGAACAAATATTTTTTCATAATTTTTTATTTATTTTTAATACCTAATTATATCGATACAAAGATGACATTTTTTTTTTAAATTGCAAAATATCTCTATACAAAAAATTATTTATTAATTGGCTAATTATCAATAAGATAAAACTAAAAAGTAAGATAAATGCAAAATTGGAAAAACAGCATCTCTAGTTTTAAACTATATTTGAAATTAGAAAAAAAATTATCCGACAATAGTATTACCGCTTATCTAAACGATGTCCAAAAATTATATCAGTTTACAAAATCCAGCGAAAATCCCATCGAATTAAAGCAAGTTGATTCCAATATTATCAAGGCGTTTATTTATCAAATTTCAGAAATCATTGCACCTGCCACGCAAGCCAGACTGATCTCTGGATTACGATTGTTTTTTAATTATCTCATTCTTGAAAATATTTTTTCAAGTAACCCAATGGATCTGTTAGAATCTCCAAAAATTAGCCGAAAACTTCCTGACATTTTAAACCTAGAAGAAATTGACCAAATGATTTCTGCTATTGATTTAACGATGCCCGAAGGAGAGCGAAACAGTGCTATTATCGAAACACTTTATGGATGCGGATTGCGTGTTTCAGAACTTACCAATCTACATATTTCTGACTTATTCTTTAATGAATCATACATTAAAGTAACCGGGAAAGGTGATAAACAACGTTTTGTCCCCATCAGTGATTATACCCAAAAACGTATAAATATATATAAAGATACTGTGAGAAATCACCAAGAAATACATCCTGATTTTGAAGATATTTTATTCTTAAATCGAAGGGGTAAACAATTATCCAGGGAAATGATATTCCATATTATAAAAAATACCGTAAAAAAAGCCGGTATTCAAAAAAATATCAGTCCCCATTCTCTAAGACACTCATTTGCAACTCATTTATTAGAAAATGGTGCAGACCTTCGCGCTATTCAGCTTTTACTAGGACATGAAAGCATTACCACCACTGAAATTTACTTACATCTCGACCGCAAAAAACTACGTGAAAGTCTCATAAAATTTCATCCGAGGGGACAAAAATTATAAAATATTATCTTTTATGAATATTATATATCAAATAAATACTAAAAAAATGCTTATTTATATCATAAATATATAAAAATATCTATTTTTTTTTATCATATTTATAAAAAATAAATGATTTTAAAAAAAAATCAATTAAATTCAATAATAAATGATATTTTTGTCGCTTAATAACATATTAAAACATAAATACTATGAAAAAAATTACTTTATTATTTGCTTTTGTTTTGGCTACCTTGGCGTGGCAAACGCAAGCACAAGCCGTAAATGATGTTGCCGGATGGCCCAATACCAACTGGGCTGTTGATCAAATTTCACACACCGGAAGTGACCCTATGGATATTGAACAAGATCCAACTACTGATCCGATGTTTGGATATGATGATGACGACACTGGTAGTGGTTCACATGATATTATTGCAGCAGAATCCCCCGTAATTGACCTAACAGCGGCACAAACCGCTGGAGAAAACTTTCTTCATTTAACTGGAGGCTATGTTTTTAATTTCATTTCCACAAGTGAATATCTCGCTATAGAATATTGGGATGCAGACGCCTCAGATTGGGCTGTATTTTATCAATTTCCAAATGCTGACACGCCTGGCGCACCATACAATGATTACTATACAGCTACTTTTGTAGATTATGATGAAGCAATAGATATATCTGGTTTTACTGCCGCACAACTTGCCGGTTTTAAATACAGATTTATCTATAACGATAATACAGCTGGAGGAACTGGTTGGAAATACGGATTTGCTTTTAATTCTCCCACCTTATTTTCAGCTGCTTTCTTAAACCCTGAATTTACCCTTACAAATGTACAAGACTGTACCAATAACCAATACAGCGTAACAGTTGATGTTACCAGTTTTGGAGGTGCTACATCTGTTACAGTTTCAGATGATCAAGGAAGTGCTACACAACAATTAACAGCTATTGGTCAAGTAACTTTTGGTCCTTATACATCAGCTTCAGCTGTTAATATTACCGTTACAAATGATCAAGATACTAGTGTTCAAATATCTGAAAATACCGTTTCATATTGCCCCCCTGCAAATGATGAATGTGATGCTGCAATTACTTTAACAGTTAATACCGATGAAAATTGTGGCACAACTACCGCCGGATATAATGTATCCGCAACGGCATCTGCCCAAGCAGATGATGCTGTTGGCACCCCTAATAATGATGTTTGGTTTAGCTTTGTAGCTACTGAAACATCTCATATTGTTTCACTTGAGAACATTACAGCTGTTGTAGGCACTTCAACCGATATGGTTATGGCGGTTTACGATGCTACAGCAGGTTGTGGAAGTTTGACATTAGTTGATGATAGTGATCCAAATGCATTTATAATAAATGGTCTTAGTGTTGGCACTACTTATCTATTAAGAGTATATGGATATAGTAACGCACAAACTAATTTTGATGTTTGTGTTGGTACTCCACCAGCCCCCCCTGCAAATGATGAATGTGATGCTGCAATTACTTTAACAGTTAACGAATACGATACTTGTGATACTACTACAAGTGGCACAACAGTTAACGCAACTGCCTCTCCACAAACCGATGATGTAACAGGAACCCCTGACAACGATGTTTGGTACACTTTTGTAGCTACACAAACTGAACATGTAATTGAACTATCTAATGTAGCTGCTGTTTTAGGAACATCTGTTGACATGGGTATGGGATTATATGATGGCACTAACGGATGCAGTAGTCTTACATTCGTTGATGGCAGCGATCCTAATACTATGACCGTTTCTACTTTAACTGTTGGAAATACTTATTACTTGAGAATTTATGGTTGGTACAGTGGAGCATCTAGTGCACAAGCCACTTTTGACGTATGTGTTAGAACCAATACAAGCTCTATCGCAGACAATCAAATTGCCGGTTTTAACTTCTATCCAAATCCTGTAAATCATACTTTAAATTTATCTGCTCAAGACCAAATTGAAAATGTAAACATTTACAATATTACCGGTCAAGAAGTAATGCATACACAACCAAACGCTGTTCAAGCACAAGTTGATATGAGCCAATTGCAAAATGGTATCTATTTTGTAAAAGCGCAGATTAATGGACAAGTAACTGCCTTTAAAATTGTAAAAAAATAATTATTAAAATTATTTTAAAATAATGAAGCCCCGCCTTTCGGCGGGGCTTTTTCTTTCATTACACTTTCTCTTTGTATAACATTATTTTAAAACGGGACAAGCATTTAATAAACAATACCTATTATTTATAGAGCAATTAAAATCATTAAAAATAAATCTCTATAATTCTGATTTCTTATCAACGCTATTTACCTTTATGAATATCAAAATTATTATCAAAAAGACAATAATTTATTATTACATAAAAAATCTAATTAAAAAAAATAAGGCTTTCTTTAAAATTGTTTTACTAAAATTCTTCAGCGTGAATTTGACCGGGTTCTCTTTTGGTGTGTTCCTTAAATCCTTGTTCCTTAAGTGCCCCCTTCATTCCCGTAATCATATTTGGGTTTCCACAAAGCATGATATGCGTAGAATCTGATTTCGGTTCAAAACCTAAAAATTCACTAAGTTTTGGATCATTCCAAATATCATCGATAAACCTGGTATCACCATGCCATTCAACCACTTCTTTTTCTGGATTTGTAATGGTCGGATAATAAACAAATTTACTAGGAAACAAACGCTCTAACAATTCCATATCAGAATGATAACCCAAATCCATAGAAATAGACGCACCATGAATAATGGCAATTTTTCCCTGTCTGCTCAAAGCATCCGAACGCAACATGCTCATATAAGGTGCAACACCTGTTCCGGTAGCTACCAAAACAACATTTTGATCGGGTGCAATTTTATCTAAAGTAAACATTCCGGTCGGTTTTTGACTCATAAAAACCGAATCACCGGCTTTTAAATCAAAAAGCCTAGGTGTTAATTGTCCGGTTTCAACCAAAGAGATAAAAAACTCGACAAAACCATCTTTACTTGAGGAAGCAATAGAATAGGCTCTCCTGATAAGCTTATCATCTTCGGATGCTTTAAATTCTTGCTCCGCATAATCTACACGAGAATGTTGCCCGTACAGACCTAAAACTAAAAATTTTCCTGCTTCAAATTCGGGCAAATCCCAACCATCGGGTTTTATTCTAAATATTTTCATACTAGGCGAAACAGCTATGACTTGTGCTACAATACTATTGAGTTTATGGTTTTCGGGTAATTTCATTATGTCTATTTTTTTCGTGGTAAATATACAAATTAATAAATTATATAAAAAAAGAATTTATTGTTTTTTTTACGTAAATAGTTATACTTTTTAGATTATTTTTGTAGCAAATATTATTTATGATAATAGATACCCATACGCATCTTTTTGTAGCAGACTTCGATATCGATAGAGCTTCTGTCATTAAACGCGCCAAGGATGAAGGCGTGGAAAAATTTGTGTTGCCAAATATAGATTCTTCAACTATTGAAGCCCTTAAAAAAACCGTCAAAGAATATCCCGATGAAATGCTCCCTCTAATGGGGTTACACCCTACTTCTGTAAAAGAAAATTATAAAGAAGAACTTGCTATAATAAAGCATCATTTGGACAATAAAAAATATTATGGTGTAGGCGAAATTGGAATTGATTTATACTGGGATAAAAGTTTTTTACAACAACAACAAGATGTTTTTCAAACGCAATTGCAATGGGCAAAAGAAAAAAAACTACCTGTTAGCATACATATCAGAAATGCTTTTGATGAAGTTTTTGAAATTGTAGAACAAGAAAAATCACCCGATTTAAAAGGCGTTTTTCATTGCTTTACAGGCACATTGACACAAGCAACACATGCCATAAATTTGGGATTTCATTTGGGAATAGGTGGTGTTGTTACTTTTAAAAATGGAAAAATTGATAAAATTTTACCTGAAATTCCCTTAGAAAATATCGTAGTAGAAACAGATGCACCATGGTTGGCGCCTACGCCCTACAGAGGCAAACGTAATGAGCCTGCCTATATAAAACTCATCATCAAAAAATTGGCTGAAATATATCAAATAAATGAAGAAGAACTAGAATGTATAATTTACCATAATTCTATGGATTTGTTTCTCTAACTTCGCCAAAATGAAATATTTTGTTATATGAATCATAAAGATTTATTTGGACGCGCCTTATACGATTATCAATTTAACCATAAACCGGAAGATTTAGAAACTTGGACACATCTTACCGATAGGGAAATACTACCCATTGCTTATCTATTTAGAAAATATGAAGAGATGCCCGAAATAGAAAAAATTGCTTTAGATTTATGTCATGGAAAAATACTGGATGTAGGTGCTGGAAGTGGTATTCACAGTAAATATTTACAAGGCATCAACAAAGATGTAACCGCCTTAGATTTTTCTGAATGGGGTCATAAAGTACTTCAAGCACAAGGTTTAAAAAAAATTATTCAATCCGATTTTTTTGAACTACACCATCAAAAATATGACACAATATTATTGTTGATGAATGGCGTTGGAATTGTAGAAAAAGCTATTTATACCGACCGACTTTTTAAAAAATTAGACGAACTTCTTATAGAAAATGGTATCGCATTTATCCACTCATCTGACCTTAAATATTTATTTGAATCAGGTGGCGGCTATGCAATGCCTTCCGATGGATATTATGGCGATGTACAGTTCTTTATTTCGTATAAAGGTGAAACAGAAAAATTTGATTGGACCTATATCGATGCACAAACTTTGCAAACATTTGCTTTTCAAAACGGTTTTAATTCAGAAATAATCTACGAAAGTGAGTATGGAGATTTTTTAATGGAAATTAAGCGATAATAGCAAATATCAGCCTGTTTTCTAAACCACACGTGCTACTGAAACACCATCTCTTAAAGGCAACACCAATACTTCTACATTGGTATTTTTAAATAAGATTTCATTATACTGTTTTATTGCCAATGTCTCGGCATCTTTTGCTTGTGCGTCTATCACTTTTCCATACCATAAAACATTATCGGCTAATATCAAACCGCCTTTTTGCATTTTGGGCAAAATCATCTCAAAATACTCAGGATAATGCCTTTTGTCCGCATCGATAAAAACCAAATCAAATTTTATATCCATTTTGGGAATAATTTCTAAAGCATTACCTAAGTACTGCTTTATTTGTTTTCTATAATTCGATTTTTCAAAATATTTGTTTTGCAGGGTTTGAAATTCATCATTTTTATCAATGGTATGAATCAAAGCGTCAGCCGACAAACCTTCAGCCAAACACAAAGTAGCGAAGCCGGTAAAAGTACCGACTTCTAATATATTTTTTGGGGCTATTAATTTGGAAATCATGCTTAAAAAACGACCTTGATAATGCCCACTTATCATTTGGGGCAAAACCATTTTTTGATAGGTTTCCTTTTCTAATGCTTGTAGTAATTCAGATTGTGGGGATGTAATTTTTGCTAAATAAGCTTGTAAATTATCATCTATAATCATCTGACTTTTAATAAATTATAAAATTAAACGCTTTCGAGCATGTCGTTGATAACGATTTTTTCTTCTCTTGCTAAATCACCATCAACCAAAATACGACCACTATGCTCATCGATAACGATTTTGTTGCGCAATCTAATTTCTAATTGTTGTTGTACAGGAATGGTAAAATACGAACCACCTGATGCACCGCGTTCGATAGAAACAACAGCCAAACCATTTTTGAAATTTTTACGCAATCTATCATAAGCTCTTAGCAAACGTGGTTCAATATCTATACGAATTTTTTCGGCACGATTTTGAAGCATATCTTCTTGTTTTTCAGTTTCTTTCATCAAAGAAGCTAATTCCTCACGCTTATGTGTTAAATGATCGTCTTTCTCTTTTATTAATTCATCTATTCCTTTCTTGACAATTGTTTTTCCATTCTTTTCAAAACTATCACCATTGAGCAATTTTTGAAATTTTTCAATTTCATCACTGGCTTCTTTAATTTTCTTTTCAGCAAATTGCATTTCTAATTCTTGGTATTCAACTTCTTTGGAAAGTGCTTCATACTCGCGATTATTGCTTACATTTTTTTGTTGCTCCACATATCTTTCCATCAATTTTTTGGCATCTTCAATTGCCATTTGACGTTTTTTAATCTCTTCTTCCTGTTCTTCTATTTTGATAAGAATTTTATCTTTTCTACTATGCAAACCGGCTATTTCATCTTCCATATCTTGTATTTCTAAGGGAAGTTCGCCTCTAGTATTTTTAATTTCATCAATTTTAGAATCAATTAATTGCAAATCGTATATCAATCTTAATTTGTCTTCTACAGTAAGTTCTTTTGTTTTAGCCATATTTATAGGTAGTTGATTGGATTAGTGTTTATTTCTGATAAAGCAATTGCAAATTTACGATTTTTTTTTGAAATTTGTTCAAATAAAAATGCTTTTGTATATTGCTCGCTTTCATAATGTCCTATATCTGCAATAATCATTTGATTTTCTCCTTTATAAAACTCGTGATATTTAATATCAGATGTAATATAAATACTTGCACCTGAACGCTTTGCATTATCAATTGCAAAACTACCCGAACCGCCGAGAATAGCTACTTTTTCAATAGATTTTCCTGTTAAATTACTGTGTCTTATACAAGATAAATTCAATTTCTTCTTTAGGTAATTCAAATATTCAAGCGCATCAATCGGTTTATCCAACGCACCGATGACACCTAAACCAATATTTTTATTTGAATTTTCGAGCTCAAAAACTTCATAGGCCACTTCTTCATAAGGATGCGTTTCAAACAATTTATGTAAAATTTTTCCTTCTAAATGTTTAGCAAAAACGACACTTATCCGTACTTCTTTTTCGGTATGCAATTCTCCAATTGAACCCAGATAAGGACTGGCATCTTTTTTTGAAAAAAATGTACCGCTTCCTACTACATTAAAACTACAATTTGAATAATGACCAATCTCCCCTGCACCAGCCTCAAACAAAGCATCTCTGAGCTTTTCTTCATGTGAAATAGGCACATAAGTAACCAACTGTCTCAAAGTTTTGGCTTGCGGAATCAAAACTTGTGTTTTTGTCAAAGCCAGTTTTTTTGCCAAAATACCACTTACACCAAAATCTTGGTTATCTAAAGCCGTATGCATGGCATAAATACTGATACTGTTTTTTATAGCCTTCATTACAACACGTTCTACATAATTCTTTCCGGTAATTTTTTTTAATCCACTAAAAATAATTGGATGAAAACTCACAATTAAATTCATTTTTTTAGCAATTGCTTCATCGACTACCGCTTCTAAAGTGTCGTGCGTAATCAATATGCCTGTAATTGTATCTTCAGGATTTCCGACCAATAAACCCACATTGTCAAAATCTTCAGCATAAGATAATGGAATGATTTGTTCTATTTCGTTAATTATTTCTTTAATTTTCATATCCTATTTATTTTCTGTCAAGTAATTATTTATTCTAATATATGGCAATATAAATACGATTAATGTAAATATATCAAATTTAGCTAGTAGCAAAGATACTTATTTTTGACGTATCTCAATATTATCACAGAATTGATTACTTTTGCAATATGGCAAAACTCTTAGGCATTGATTACGGAAAGAAACGCACTGGCATAGCCGAAACAGATGATTTACAAATTGTAGCAAGTGGTCTAACAACCGTAACTACAACTGATTTTTTTGTTTTTTTTAAAAAATATTTAGTAGATAATACTGTTGAAAAAATCATTGTAGGTCTTAGTTTGGATCTAGATGGCAACCCAAATCCTATTGAAAAAGATATTACCAAATTCTTACAAAAATTTCAAAAAACCTATCCTAATATTGAAATAATCAGAGAAGACGAACGCTATACTTCAAAATTGGCATTTGATGCGATGATTCAAGGTGGATTAAAACGCAAAAAACGTCGCAATAAAGCGATGATTGACCAAGTAAGTGCCGCGCTTATTTTACAATCATATCTATATAAATAAGCCTACTTATTTTTTTGGCGCTATTTTTGATGAAGAAAAAGCAATTATTACTCATTAAAAATTCTATTATATGAAATCTAAACTCATTCTTTCGTTAATACTTTTTATTACAATCAAAGGTTTTGGACAACAAGCCATTCCGTCAAGTATTCA
>Ga0209633_10000117_pt1 | contig 92168 bp, 90 predicted proteins | sample Cruoilmetagenom1_FD_187290 | JGI IMG/M metagenome (GOLD analysis project Ga0209633, IMG submission 187290) | Oil polluted marine microbial communities from Coal Oil Point, Santa Barbara, California, USA - Sample 1 (SPAdes) (version 2) | ecosystem: Environmental > Aquatic > Marine > Oil seeps ... | reverse complement strand
TGATTCGATATCACCTATCAAAACTGCCAAAGTCTTTAATGGCGATTCAACTTATTCGCTAGACTTTGTCCGTCCCACCCAATCTATGGAAGCATTGGGCTATCTGATTCCCAATCATCTTATTCGAAAAGCTTTCTATGAAGAAGTAGCGACCATGGATAATGTCAAAATTATCACCAACACCAGCGTTGAGGATGTTCATACTGATGATGTTGCTGGAACCGTTACCTTGTCTAAAGGTGAGGCATTAACGGCACCTTTGATTGTTTCTGCGGATAGCCGTTTTTCAAGCACTCGCCGTCAAATGGGTGTTGGCGCTCATATGCAAGATTTCTCTCGTACTGCGATTGTATGTCGCATGGAGCATGAAGTAGACCATGAGCAAACCGCTTTTGAGTGTTTTCATTATGGTAAAACCATGGCCTTGTTGCCAATGAAAGGTCATATGTCATCTGTGGTTATCACAATTAATAGCCAGAAAGCTGGCCGCTTATTAGAAATGAGTGATGAAGATTTTAATGCGCAAATTTATGAATGGTTTGGTAATCGTCTAGGCAAAATCAGTCTTGTTGGAAAGCGTCATTCGTATCCTTTGGTTGCTGTGCATGCAGATAATTTTGTATCTAATCGTTTTGCTGTTGTTGGTGATGCCGCGGTGGGTATGCACCCAGTGACCGCGCATGGTTATAACCTTGGTCTTCGTGGTGCAGATTCACTGGCGCGTGAAATGAAATCAGCGATTAATCATGGCAAAGACTTTAGTGCTTTATCGGTACTGAAAAAATATGAGAAAGATCATATGCACATCACCAAGTTTTTATATCACGGCACCAATCATATCGTCGGATTGTTTACCACAGAAACAGCACCTGCTAAATTTGCACGAAATGCTTTACTGCGTGTTGCCAATAATTTCCCGCCACTTAAGAGCATGATTACCGGAAAGTTGACTGAAGCAGAGTCTGACAAGGCAGCGCACTTTCTTCCGCCGTTACCACCTTTGCCACCGTTACCTTTTACTAAACGGTTTAAAGAGACCTTTGGTGTAAATAAGCGATAAACGCTTGTTTACCTCCCTGATGCTAAAAACTAGGGGGGGTGCCATAGAGACAAAACTGACCACGAAAAACACGAAAAAGCACGAAAATATAGTTAGCGGATTTCGTGCATTTCGTGGACATTTTTCTTGTTTTTTCCTGTCGTAGTTGTTCAAAAACTAATCTGTAAAATCTGTCATATTCCCTATTCTTCTAATATGCTGATGCTAAAAAGTAGGGGGGGTGCCATAGAAACAAAACTGACCACGAAAAGCACGAAAATATTAGTTCGAGGTTTTCGTGTCTTTCGTGGTTATCTTTTTACTTTTTTCCTGACGTCGCAGTTCTAAAACTAATCTGTAAAGTCTGTCATATTCCCCATTTCTTCTAATATGGGTGGCATTTGGTTAGTTACTGCATCTCCGATTGTCACTGGGTCGGGCATGCTCATTGATGGCGCTCGCCAGCCACCTGGCATACGTCCCATTTTGAAGGGTACATTGATCATGTTGTCCCACATATCATTAGTGGAGTCTGTGTAGAAGTCTGACCAGATATGTCGTTCATCTCCCCAAGCTTGTTTTTCTCTTTTTTTCTGCATGGGGAACATAGGCTTGCCCGCAATATTCAAGGGCTGGGGTTGCGCTTGTCTATTTGGCGCTGGCGTACTGCGAATAGTGTTTTGGGGCTTAGCTGTAGCGGATTGTTGTGGACGAGATTGTGGAACCATTGCCTGCCTTTGTGCCGCTGGCGACCACTGCTTTTTTCCCATAGTTACAGGAATCGTCATTACCTTTCCTTGCCTAATAACTTTAAGCTGGGCAATTCGACCCGCTGTATCACTGGAGATGGTTGCCATAAGTTTGTCCGGTTGGGTAACGGGCTTGCCATCATAAGCGATGAGAATATCGTAGAGTTTAATGCCATCATCCGCCGCTGGTGAAATATCTGCAAGTTGCGTTATTATCATCCCCTGTGTGTTGCTAACTTCATCAGGGTAGTGAGCTTTTATTGAGGGTGGAACGGTATCAATCGCGATACCCAGATAGCCCATACTCTGTTGTTCAGCAAAAAGCGCAGTAGAAAGGAATAAGCTTGTTATTGCAAAAAACAGGGGCTTCATTAATATTTTCATTGTAGGTCTCATCTTGATTACTCAGTAATCATCCTTGCATTTAGGGCTTGAACCGGGCGGTTATTATCCTGCCCCAGTGCCTTCTTAAACATCTGGTACTGTTCAGCGGAAAAGGTCAGATTATTTTTCATAATAAACCAGCGTACACCTTCGGTGCAGGAGGGTGAGGTGTCCGAACCGCTATAACGATAGTAGTTAGCGAATTTCTTCTTCATCTCAATATTACGTAATGCATTTGCTACCAGTTGCGTTGACTCACCAGAATTTTGGGGTAGTTGTTGGAGTAGTTTTCGCAGGGTTCTGTCTGGTCGACCCGGAACCACCATCATGGATACAGTGGCAAGCTGATTATCCTTGCTCTTATGAATAAACTGGATTTCCATGGGGAAATGCTTTTCATTGAGTGTATGTTCGCTGGGGATATGAAAATTTAAGCTTTGTAATTCAAATTCAATCTCATCAACCTTGATATTGCTGCCCTTATCTACATTAACTTGTAAAAGTTCGCCCGTATTTTTAAAGCTTTGAGGCTTGATAAGACCATAATTAAACTTTACGCCTTTAGTTTCTACGTTAAGTGTTTTTTTTGTATCTATATTGATAGGCGACTGATTCTTTCCGCTTGCACATAAGTCGTTGGCTTCGCTGGCAAACACGCTTGCAGATGTGCTGATAAACACAGAGCTTAGAATAAATGGAATAAGATATTTCATAGGTTTAGCGGGTCTCGAAAAATAGAACTTAAAAGAAATTACCATCACTAAAGGGCATCATGTCACCAAACCAGCCATCTTCATCATCCTTGCGTTTTGTGATAGCTCGCAATAAATCACGTTTGGCGATATTTGACAGATCCGGGGTGTTCGCTATCTGGCGTTGAATGATCGGATAGTAGCCAGAGAAGTTATGTCTTCGCACCACGCCATCCGGTGCAAGATAACGGATCGCCGCTGTAAAATAATCATTATCCTTTAATTCTATATTAACGCCGTCATAGCCCAGAACTTGTAGATTATATTGATAATCCAGCTGATCTTCATCTAATGGAACTGCCTGTGATGCCAGTGTTACAGGAATCGATATGATGCGACCTTTGCGCGCAACTTGCAGTTTGACTACACGGCCTGGTTTATCTTGTTTAATCAGATTGATAAATATTTGAGGATGCATCAGCGCATTGTCATCATAAGCTAATAAAATATCATAAAGCTTAATGCCCTGTTTCTCAGCGCTAGAATCTGCTGCAAAGCCACTCACCATAATTCCCTGGCCGACCAATACATCTTCAGGTAACTGTGCAGCCAAGCCATTGCTTAGTAAGTCTACACTTATACCCAGATAAGCAGCCGTATTGCTTTGTTTTAATTGTGTTTCAGCGGATGGGGCAGGGTTGCTAGCATTTGCTACCGCATAACTGCTCAGCCAACAAGTCATGAGTAGAAACAGAAAGCGGATTATTTGTGACATGCTAACTCCCTAAGAATAATAATCATGCCCAGTATTTCTGATAAGGAGCTGATAATCAATTATTTATATCAAGGAAACAGTAATAATGAGTAGCTGATACTAAAAACCCGGGGGGGTGCCACTCAGTTCGCTGATACTAAAAACTGGGAGGATACCACTGAATTAACTTCGTTTTTAACGCAGAATATGCGGAGAAAAACACCGCAGAGATTCGCAGAGTTTTCTCTGGTTTTCTTGTTCTCAGCGACCTCTGCGAAAATCTCTGCGCTCTTTGCGTTAAATTTTATAATTCTGCTGTTACTAAAACCTAGGTTTGTAGAGAGTCCTGTGCTTTTGTTTTCTTGCTCTGGCTGTGCAAGACTCGATCAACATCGACTCTTCCTTCGGAATCGTAACGATATACTTTTTAGTGAGCTTACCGTTTGTTGTTTAAACGGATAACTCAATGATTAGTGTTTGTAACCGTCTGGCTCTTGGGGGCCCACTGAATGGTAGAGAGTCCTATGCTTTTGTTTACTTTCTTAGGTAGTGCAAGATTCGAGCAACATCGACTCTTCCTTTGGAATCGTAACGATGTACTTTCTGGCTCTTGGGAGCCTTAGAAAGCATTCTTAACTGATCCATCAGGATAATAAGTGGCGGACTTTTTTAATTTGCCATTCTTTGCGTACTCTTTTACAGCGCGAGTTTTATCAGCATTCATTTGAACGGTTTGCATGATTTTTCCATTTTGATAATAATATTTTGCGTGACTTAATTTACCTTTATTATCATAAGTAGACTGCTCCTGTAGTTTTCCATTTTCATAATAGGTACGACACAGTCCAAGTAGTTTTGAGCGGCTATAGGATTCAGGGGAGGATGCGCTGTAACGGTTGTTTTTGAAGTATTTATAATCTTCATGTAATTGACCATTGTCATAATAATTTTTTACCGTAACAATGCGTGTTTTTGGCTGATAGAATGCAACATACTTTGGTTTTCCGTTCATATACCATGATCGAGTTTCAGCTAAGATACGCTTATTAGAACGCTCTAGCGTTTTCTTGCCACCACTGGGATAGTATTTTTTTACGGTTAGGTTTTGGTTGATATTACCAATCGCTTCTTCTTTTAATTTTCCATTTTCATAAAAGTCCTGTTTTAAATTCGGCTCGTATTGTGACCGCAATTTGCCGGATGCATAAAATGTTTTCTTGTTCTGTGTTTTTCCTTTTTTAGTGACTGTTGATGCGGTTACTTTTCCATCCCTATCGTGCATTTTCACCACTTGAGATTTGCCATTAAAGCCACACACATTATTCAATGCTGGAATTTGAGAGCGTGATTTAGGACAGTTTTTATTGCTTAGCTGTCCTGCCTTGTTATAACTTAGTGATCCGATCTGTGTACTCCATTTTCCTTTGGGATGAGGCTGATAGAAACTAATTGTTCTTCCGCCATTTGAAGCGTTGGTACGTTCTTCACGTTGCTTTATATTATTTTTATAATCAGTTTCTTTTTGGACTTTCCATGTCTTTTTATCATAAACAATAAACTTTCCATGCTTCTGCCCGTTATGGTAATTTTCTATCATGACAACTTTGTTTGAAGCACTTTGATTACCCCCATAAAAACCTGCGTAGATAGTTGTTTTTCCATGTTTTTTTCCATTTCTTAAAGAAACAGACCGGGTTTTAATGCTCGGGTTATCGCGCAATACACAATTAATCGTGCCGCTAATTTTTTTATAGGTGTTTCCATTGCTGAAATTAACCGATTGATCGCAATCTTCAATAACGCCAAAAGCCAAGGATGTGCTCAAGCTTAAAGCAATGAGTAGCAAAGATTTAATCAGTACGGGCAGCTTATTCATATTTTATATCCAATTTAAAAGAATGGTGATGCAGACAGAGTATCAATTTTACATCGTAATTTGAAAAGCATTAAATATGATAGCGGGTAAGAAAAAAAGGTTTTTGAATACAATAAATCCAGAATATATTTACTTGCTACTGATTATCTAGGCACAGTCGATACTAAAAACAAGGGGGGGTGCCATATGAGGCTGTGAAAGTATTCGTGGAGATCATAAAAAGGATTAAAATTTCCCAGCTTTTGCTTAAAAATTCAGCAAAGACCTAGCTATTCACTTCATTTTTGCACAAAATCTGTAAAATTTTCCCTCATTTTTCTTTCGCCCCAGAATACTTTCACAGCCTCATATGCTCTGTGCAAGGTCTCTAGTTATATGGAATATTTACAGGTTCTATACTATTCTGGTTTTTTAGTCTGTTTGGTTTTTTTTGCCTTTTTATTTTCTTTTTTGAGTTGTTTTAGGTTACTCAAGCCTTTTTTACGGTGAGCATGGATCACGGCAAGCTCGTTTGATATTTTTTCCTTATCGCCACGACCATCCGCAAACTTTAGTTCGAGTTTTTTTTCACGCTTACGGAGTTTTTTTAATACATGTTTCAAGCATTTAATTTTAGATTTACGCTTGCGTGTCTCTGCTCCTAAATAGTCTTCTGCCATCTCCATTAACTTACTGATTTTCATTCTTAAGACTCCTTTTCTCGCTAGCTTTTCGTATTGCAATCGCTTCAGCAAGTTCCGACTTATCAAGCTGTAAACTTTGTTCTACTTCACTCATTTCTGCATCATGACTCTTGAACAGGATAGAGCCAATCTCAACCAAATTATTTGCTATATTATTAGTGTAACTATAGTCATTCATTAAGGATGTAGCCATAGTGCCAGTTATATTCTTTTCGCTGATTAGTTGATTAATATCTGCAAAAAACTGATGTTCTGCTTTCACAATTCCGATTTTCATTGCTTCAAGTGTAGGTAGAACGGTTCTAAACTCGACCGGATCATTTTGCATTTCAGAAAGACTTCTGAGAATCGAGCCGAGCCGATAGCGAATTTTATTATATTCTTCGCGAATATAAGGGTTTGGATCACTTTGATAACGAGACAGATTTTTGTGTAAATGCTGGGTACAACATCCCCACCGGCAATCAACGCCCCAGCGGCTTCAAAGATACCTGCAATGATAATTGCTCCCACAAGGGTTAAAGCCTTGGAGCCTACTGCTGGTCCAACATTGTTTGCGACATCATTGGCACCAATATTCAATGCCATATAACCACCTATCATTGCAGCGACTATTAACAGGATACGGTTGGGTACATCCGGGATATTGAAATGTGTAAATAACACAATACCGATCATAAATAGCAAGACTAAACCCATGCGCAGTGTCTCACTACGATTAAAACCTGCAGCCTGTTCAATTCTGTCTATATTTTTTAAATCCATACAATGAAGTCCTGTCGTTGCCGTTACTGGTAACAATATCTTGAAGAAAAGTGTGATTCTTCGACTAGATTCGCGAATACGATCCTTGCATTAACGCTTATAGAAAAAGGTGTTAATAGGAGTACACGAGCCTATAGATATTGTACAACTCTGTAGAATTGTAAAAATTTCAAGAGAACTTATGATTTAGATCAATAGTGTTAAAAAATTGGGAGGCGTGCCACTCAATCCGCTGATGCTAAAAACAAGGGGGGGTGCCATAGAGGCTGTGAAAGTATTCATGGAACTCATAAAAATAGTTAAAATTGCCCACATTTTGCTTAAAAACTCAGCAAATAGCGCGCTATTCGCTTCCTTTTTGTACAAAATATGAATAATTTTTCCATATTTTTCTTTCGTCCCAGAATACTTTCACAGCCTCATAGAGGAAAAACTTGACCACGAAAGACACGAAAAAGCCCGAAAAATATAAGTTCGAGGTTTTCGTGTCTTTCGTGGTCATCTTTTTGATTTGCGCTCAGCACAGATATAATAATCTATGTTTATTAAACCAAAGCCAGCATATAACTTAATCCAAAGAGAAAGAAAAAGCGTCCGGTCATGGGTGTGAGTTGGACACGTTTGCTAGCTCTTAAATAACGTCTGATTGGAATTAGTAACGGCAAAGGACTTAATAGCCAGAATAGGGAATGTAATTGCCCGGAGAAAAAGAAGCTTAGGGCGAGTAGGTAACTTGCGATAATCAAAAACCAGTATAATTGCACTGCTTTTTGATAACCGATTCTGACCGTTAATGTTTGAATGTCTTTGCTTTTGTCGGTTTCCCAATCACGTAGCTCATTGCTCAATAATAATAATGAAACTAACAGGCTAATGGGAATTGAATGGAGTAGGGCGATGACTGAGAAATTCCCCGTCATGGCAAGGTAAGCACCTTGAACCATAAAAATACCCATTAATAAAAATACTTGCAGCATGGCTAAGCCACGGTGCTTAAAGCTGAATGGGCCGATGTTATAACTCAGTGAGGCTAGGCCTGATATTAAAATCAACCAAAATAGTGGCCAGCCCTGTTTTGAAATTAAGTAAAAACCAATGCCACTGGCGAGAATAAAACAAAAAATTCCTGCTTTGGTATTCCTATTGATCATATTTTTAATGACAGTATGTTTGGCATGATCTTTGGGAATTAGTGGTAAATCTTCAATGTCGTTAATCAGGTTGATACCTGCCTGAGCCAGGATGCCTCCCAGCATAATCCAGAATGCCAGAAGGCTATTTTGAGAGCCGTTATTCCATGCAACTAGAATACCTAAACCACAGGAAATAACCGCTACTACCAGAGAGAACGGACGCAATGCTTTTAAAAATTTATATTGCTGGAGCGGTTTCACGACGGCTGAATATCACAAATAGAATAACAGGAACAAGCATTATAAGCCCATAGATTACGGGAACAATAGACATGCTTGGATTTTGCAAGACTCCCTGAGTGACAATTAGCGCCATGCCACCATTTTGCATGCCGATTTCTATGGTTGATGTTTTCAGCTGTTTTGGGTTTAGCCTAGCCAATTTAGCAATTAGATAACCACTGAGCATAGTGAGAATAATCATGACACTGGTAATGGTTCCAACCTGGCTTAAAAATTCAGGCATCTTTTCCCATTGGCTAATAATCATGGAAATAATCACCGCTGAAAAAAACATTACAGATATTTTATGAATAAATGGTTGAATATTTTCTGCCCAGTTAGCCTTAAAATATTTTAGGCTCATGCCTATAACAACGGGAACGATGGTTACTATAAATAGGCGTTTCATGGTTAAGCCTATGGGCACAATAATCTCTTTATTTTCTCCCATGGAAAACTGCAGCGCCCATTCCGTTAAAAACGGAATCGTGAAGGGTGTAATCAGGCTGGCAGTCGCTGTAAGGGCGATTGACAAAGCGACATCACCTTTCGCCAGATAAGAAAATAAATTGCTCGTGGTCCCTCCGGGACTAAAACTGAGCACTAGTAATCCCACTGCGAGAAGTGGAGGTAGCCCAAACACCTGTAGCAATAATAAAGCAATCAGTGGTACTAGTAGCATTTGGGCACAAATGCCAACAATAAAAGCTTTGGGAAATGTCAGTACACGCTTAAAGTCATCCAGTTTTAGCATGAGTCCCATGCTAAGCATTATTAAGCCTAGTGAAACGGGTAATCCAATTTTAATAAATGAGTCTAATTCCATGCGCCGAATTCTAACGAATTAGGATAATAATGCACGATGATTTTAGTCAATTGATACTTAAGTCAATTGAGATTTTCGTGCTAATAGATCAAGAGCTTAAATTTTATACTATGATTGTAGATAGAGATGAGGTGTTTTTAATTAATATAAATGAGACCTTTGTACGAAAGATATGACGGATAAAAATGGCTTAAATTTCTCAGCTTTTTCCTAAAAATGCGATCAATAGCCCTGCTATTAAACTTATTTTTATAAAAAACCTGAAAAATTACGCTCATTTCTCTCTCGCCATACTCTCGTGCAAAGGTCTCAACAGGAGGGATTGTGCTTACACTAATAAAAAATATTGTGCTGTTAAGTGTTTTTCTGGGGACTTTAAATGCGTTTGCCAATCCTCCTTTATCTTATGAAGGAAGGAGACTATTTGTGTCCTATTGCCAGCTTTGCCATGGAATGGATGGTAAAGGAGGAGGCCCTTTAGCAGAAGAAATGAAAATAGATACGGCTGATTTAACCACAACAGTACGTTCTAGAAGTGACACTATTCTAAAAAAGATAATTACCGGAGAGGGTCGTCAAACAATTACGGGCAGGGATCGTCATAATTTATTAAGTGATGCCATGCCTAGCTGGAAAGGTGTTTTTAGTGATAAACAAATCACAGCCTTAATTGCTTATTTGCGTTTTCTGGGCAATTCAAAACATGGATTAATGGGTGATCCGGTTAAAGGCATGGAGCTATATAAGCAATATTGTCAGGTTTGTCACGGAGAAGAAGGTGATGGCGATGGCATTATGACAAAGCTGATGAAAATAGAGCCTGCTGATCATACCAATCCCAATGAAATGAACCGCTTAACAAATGAAGAATTAGTGAAGGGGATTCTTACAGGTACGGGTAGATATATGCCAGCATGGAAAGGTGTTCTTACACAAACCGAGGTTGAGCAGTTAGTAAGCTATATTCGTTTATTGTCGCATTAGAGATGTCCACGAAAGACACGAAAAAGCACGAAAAGTAGATCTTTTTCTTTACATGGCACCCCCCCTAGTTTTTAATATCAGCGGGCTGTAACCACTTCTCATTAGCTTCTTAGGGCTGTTACAAAATAACTTTCGTGTTTTTTCGTGTCTTTCGTGGACATCTTTATCTGTTGTTTTAGAGGTAGTTCTTAATCATCTAATATCGATATATAAGCCAGAATATCCTGCATTTGTTCTTTGCTGAAACTCTTTAAAAACTCTTCTTCAGGATCATCTTCATCATGAAGACGTTTGCCTTTTGTGTATTGATCAATCTGTCGCCATAAATATTTTTGGTATTGTCCTGCAAGCAGGGGCACGGCATCTTCTGCGTCACCTTCACCCTGTTTTCCATGGCAGGATTTGCATTCTTTTTTATAAAGTTTCTCGCCGTTTTCAATATTGCCTTTCGCTTTGCCGATCTGGATCATGCTTTTGACTTCCTGAAGTCTTGCGTAAGCATCAAAATCAGCGGCAGTTTCATCAACGATAGAAAGACGTTTTTTAAGCTTTATTTTGTTTAGGAAGATGGCAATATCCATGACCTCAGCGTTGGATAACTGGCGTTCTTCAACATGTTCAACCATTGCGATATTGGGTCTATGGCGTTCGCGAAAAAAAACAATTTCTTTGATGATATAGGGAACAGGTAGCCCTGCTATGCGTGGGTATTTTCCATCGCTGCCGCCCATGCCAAATTCATCATGACAACCAGCACAGACCTGGTTTATTTCATCGCCAGTGTATTTATCATAGTCATGTTTTTCTAAATCAAACAGTTTTTTGATATTTTCAGCGGAAGCTATAAGGTCTTTTGCAGTATAGCTACTTTCTTCAATTGTCCGGGAATGAACAGGAAGTGTTCCTGCAACAGAGACAGCAAAGAAAAAAGAAAGTACTAGGTGTTTTAAATTCATTTTATAGTTTTTTACCAATGTGTATACAAGCAATGCCGAATGATAAATTACTATAAGTGACTTTTGCAAACCCAGCTTGTTCCATAGTGGCTTTCATTTCTTCCTGATCAGGAAAACGACGGATTGATTCTATCAGATAAGTATAAGCTTCAGGTTGTTTTGCAATCCAGGCGCCTAAACGCGGGATGACGTAGTAAGAATGTAAATCATAAAAAGGTTTTAGCCATTTATGAGGTTTTGAGAATTCTAAACAAAGCATTTGTCCGCCAGGCTTAAGTACCCGGTAGATCTCTTCAATGCCTTGTTTCATGTGCGTCATATTACGCACTCCAAAAGCAATCGTTACTGTGTCAACTGCGTTGTCTGCAAAAGCGAGTTGTTCTCCAGTTGTTGCGATGCATGCAATATGATGGCGACTTTGGCCTTCTTTCATCATCTGCATAGAAGGATCTGCAACAAATACAGTGCGGTCTGATCTAGCTAGTTTGATGGCAATGTCGCCCGTGCCACCCGCTAGGTCGACAATAGTTTGACTGGCTTGAGGTTTTGCTAATCTGGCTAGTTTGTTTTTCCATAAACGATGAATGCCAAAACTCATGGCATCATTCATAAGGTCATAGCGAGGGGCAACTTTATTAAAAACACGACGAATAAGTTTTTCTCGTTCTTCTGATTCGACTTCTTGCTTTCCAAAAGTCTGATCAAGATTAACTTTTTTCATGTTATTTTTGCCTGTTTTGGGGTTGGCGTAGATTAAGGAGGCTCTGATTAAGTCCCATAAAATTCTGTAAGCCTCTAAGGCATCATATCCTAGGCGCCGCTTCGCAGGAAATGCTTATTGCCTTTACAAGAAGTGCAACAACGGAGATGATGCCTTAGAGGCTTACCCTGCGGGGCTTAGCCAAATTATCAGACTCTGCGTTATGCTCGCTTACAAGGCAATAAGCATTCTAAGCTCTCATGCCTTGATTCTGAAAATTTGGCGTTGCCAGAATTTATTGGACTTGATCAGAGTCTCCTTAATTAGTCATAACTTAAAACAACTTGATTCATATCAATTAATAGTTGTTTATAGAGTACTAGACTGGAAAGGTGTGTGAAATGACACACTTTAATTACTACAAGAGATTGCGCAGCAAATAAAAACTTTAGCAAATATTACACCACTCTTATGTGAGGAGATAAAGATATATGAAATTTATGAAGAAAATGATGGTGACGTCAGTAGTCGCTTCATTTCTGGGTTTAACCGCAGGATCAGCATTTGCTGCTGATTCGCTTCAAGATGTTATGAAGGCGCGTGGTTTAACTGAGAAAGATATTTTAGCGGCAGCAAAGACATATACACCAACAGGTGGACGTGACGAGTTCCTTGCATTTAGTTCTGGTGGACAAAGTGGACAGGTTATCGTTTACGGTATTCCATCTATGCGTATCCTCAAATATATCGGTGTATTTACACCTGAGCCATGGCAGGGCTATGGTTTTGATGATGAGTCTAAAGCAGTTCTTGCCCAAGGTCGAATTGAAGGTAAAGATATTACTTATGGTGATACTCACCATCCGGCATTCACTGAAACCAAAGGTGACTCTGATGGTAAATTCGTCTTCATCAACGACAAAGCTAATCCACGAATTGCGGTCATTGACCTGCATGACTTTGAGACTAAGCAGATTGTAGTTAACCCCTATATGCGTTCTGCACACGGTGGTGCTTTTGTAACGCCTAACTCAGAATACATTATGGAAGCTTCTCAGTATGCAGCTCCTTTTGTGGGAAATACAGATGTTGTGTCACTTACGAACTTTAATGATGATTTCCGTGGTGTTTTGACTTATTGGAAGTTTAATACTGAAGAAGGTCGTATCAAGCCTGATGATTCATTCTCGTTCGAATTACCTCCTTACTCACAGGATTTATCTGATGCGGGTAAAGGTCCATCTTACGGTTGGGGTTTTACAAACTCATTCTGTACAGAGCGTTATGTTGGTGGTATCGAGAAGGGACGTCCTCCTTACGAGGCAGGTTGTTCATCTAAAGATACTGACTTTATGCATGTTACTAACTGGAAGAAAGCAGCTGAGTTAGTTGCTGCTGGCAAGATTGGTGACAAAGTTAATGGTTCTACATTAATTTCAATGAAAGATGCTGTTGCTAATGATTTGTTTTTCCTGATCCCAGAGCCTAAAAGCCCACACGGTGTTGATGTAACACCTGATGGAACGAAGATTATCGTTGCTGGTAAATTGGATAGTCACGCATGGGTATATGACTGGGCTAAAATTGATAAAGCAATTAAAGATAAAAACTTTGAAGGTAAAGACCCTTATGGGATTCCCATTATTGCGATCAAGACTGCTTTAGATAAGTCTGTAGCGGTAGGTTTAGGTCCACTTCATAATCAGTTCGATTCAAAGAAATGTGTTGTTTACACCTCTATCTATGTTGACTCTATGATTACTAAATGGGACTACTGTGAAGGTAAAGTACTTGATCAGTTAGCGATTCACTACAACGTTGGTCACTTGATGACAATGGAAGGTGATACAGTTAATCCTAAAGGTAAATATCTTGTTGCATTGAATAAGTTGGCAATTGACCGCTTTAACCCAGTGGGTCCATTGCATCCACAGAATCATCAGTTAATTGATATTAGCGGTGAGAAGATGGTGCTTCTTTACGATATGCCAATTCCATTAGGCGAGCCGCACTATGTTGCAGCGATTCAGGCAAGCAAACTTAAGCCTGCAGTGCGCTATAAGTCTGGTACAAACTCACGTACGAACAAGAAGTCAAAATGGAAAACTCGTGCTGGTCGTGAAAAAATAGAACGTACCTGTGATGATGCAGGTAAGTGTACGGTTCATGTATATGGTACAACCATTCGTTCTCATATCACGCCTGAAACAATCGAAGTTACCGAAGGTGATACTGTTTCAATTCACTTAACTAACTTAGAGCGTGCAGAAGACGAGACTCACGGTTTCGCTATGTACGCACAGAATGTTCAGTTATCTATTGAGCCTGGTAAAACAGCTTCAACTACTTTCGTAGCGGATAAAGCAGGTGTTTATCCTTACTACTGTACTGAGTTCTGTTCTGCTCTTCATCTGGAAATGCAGGGTTACTTACTAGTACAGCCTAAAGGTTACAAAGGTTCTGGTGAGATCACCTCTGAAGGTCAGCAGTACACAAAAGCTGATTACGATAAGCAGGTTAAGACTAATATCGAAACTCAAGGGGTTATTGATTCGGTTGTTGGCTTTATCACTGCGCGTAACTTTAAGGACTTTCCAGAAGTTGTTGCTTTAGTTGAAGATGCGACTGACCAGTTAGGTTTTGCTGAAGATGCTAAGAAGAAAGCGGCTGATTTTGCAGAAAAGAAAGACTGGAACAAGGCAATGGGTTGGGCGAACCAATGGTGGCAGTATCAGGTTAAAACTGCTGATATGGGTCTTCGTGCCAAGACATTCCTTGAAGAGCATGGAGCGAAGTTAGTTAAGTAAGTATTATCTTTGTACTTAAATAATCAGGGGGCGATTCATTCGCCCCCTTTTTTTAATTAAGAAACCTCTGAATACCTTGGTTGAACAGAGGTTTCTTAATTAAAAATTGATTTATCTAAAGCAATATAGCCTGTATATTCGGAGTGCTAGTGCAGCTTTAAATATTTTATTAATCTCGATGGAAAAAATTATGACTAAAATTAAGACTATTACTACAACTTTATCAGCGACTTTGCTTTTGGCTTTAGCTGGATCAGCTTTTGCAGCAGACGGAGCGGCAACTTATACAGCTAAGGGCTGTGCTGCTTGTCATGGCACTGATGCAAAAAAACCAATCATGCCGACTTACCCTAAAATTGCGGGCCAGAGTAAAGAATATCTAACTCAACAAATGATAGATATTAAAAGTGGAGCAAGAAGTAATGGTCAAAGTGCCGTAATGAAAGGCGTTATGGCTTCAGTTTCGGAAGAAGAAATTGTAGTCATCGCTGAATATATTGCTGGATTAAAATAATTTAATGTACCTGGAGCAGTTGGTTAATCCAATTGTTCCAAGGTTTTTAAAAAGCCCTTAAAAAGCTATGGGTATTTTGAGCCCCTCCCCACCGTGTTTTCTTAATAAAACAATAATTAAGTACTTGAATTTATAGATTGTTTTTTAGTATTAATGTTCTTGATCTAACTCAAGGATGCTTGCAGCGACAATCTCTACTCTTCCCACATGCATCATTGCCTGTTTTCGGCTTTGTATGGTTAATTCATTATGAGGAAATTTAAATGTCCAAAATTCTAAAATTTAGTATTGCCTTAACGGCTACTCTTACTGCCGCACTTGGTAGTAACGTATTTGCAGCTGACCTTGATGGTGCTAAATTATACACTGATAAAACCTGTCATACCTGCCATGGTAAAGATGCGAATTCTCCGCTTATTGCAGGCTACCCTTCAATTGCAGGACAGGCTAAAGAATATCTTGTTCAACAAATTACAGATATCAAAACTGGTAAGCGTAGTAATGGGCAGGCTGAATCCATGAAAGGTATTATGCACTTAGTAAATGATGCTGAAATAGAAGCTATTGCTACTTATGTAGCAACATTACCCTTTAAGCCAGGTCGTGCTGTTTCTAAAGCACCGGCTCCTAAAGCTGCCGCGCCTGCAACAGCAGCAGCTCCAGCAGCTGGTGGGCATGCACCTAAGCATCAAACGCATGATGGAACAGGCGAAAAAGTCTGGATGGTAGAAGGTGGTGAGCGTGAGCTTACGATGACGCTAAAGCCTGATCGTGAAAATGGTATTGAAGTTTATGAAGTTTGTGCAGGTTGTCACCTTACAGAAGGTTGGGGTAAGCCAGATGGAACATTCCCACAACTAGCAGGGCAACATAAAGAAGTGTTGATTAAACAGTTGGCTGATATTCGCAGTAAAAACCGTGATAACCCAACTATGTATCCTTTTGCACTACCTGAATCAATTGGTGATGAGCAGGCTATGGCGGATGTAACTGATTATATCCAAAAAATACCAATGAACCCTGATAACGGTAAAGGTGAATGGGCTGAAGGAACGCCAGAATTTGAAAAGGGCAAGAAGCTTTATGCTGACAACTGTGTAAAGTGCCATGGTGATAATGGAGAAGGTAAAGCGAAAGAGTTTTACCCTATGATTATGGGTCAGCATTATAATTACATGTTCCGTCAGTTTGAATGGATTCGTGATGGCAAACGCCGTAATGCAAACCCAGATATGGTTGAGCAAATCAAAAACTTTTCGAATGATGATATGAAAATGGTAATCAACTATGTTTCTCGTATTAAAGTTCCAAAAAAGTTATTGGCACCTTCTAAAGACTGGTTAAACCCAGATTACGATTAAGCCTTGAAACTAAACTGGGTTGGTTATTCTAATCCCGTTTTTATCTAAAATGATATTGCTTATGCTTTTTTCTGAGGCATTGAGCAATATCATTTTTTATTCCTGATAACTATTAGAATATTCATATATTCCAAATAATCTATTATGTGGTAGCCATGACTGAAACTAAAAGCGGAAGCAAGCGCGGAATAATTTCCAGTATTTTAATACTGATTTCTGTTGTATTACTGATTGCGATTTATTACTCACCTGTCTGGTGGGTTGCATTAACAGCACCTAACTATCCGGAAGAGGCATTCCCTGACGGCGTGCGTATTAACTTCCATATGAACGGTGTTTTCAATGGTTGTAAGAAAATCAATAAAGCTGAACTTTCAGAATCTGAAGCTTTGGATTGTGTTCATGAAATGGATACCATCAATCACTATGTAGGTATGTACCCAATTGCTGCAGGTGGTGTAATTGAACGTGCCTTTTCGCCTTTTTTGGTGGGTTTGTTAGCGGTTATGCTGCTTGGCTTTATGTGTACCCGGCCTAAACTTCGTTTAGCTATTGTCGCAATAGGGTTTTCTGCAATTGCTGTGTGGATGAGCATGTCCTGGTATGGCAAGGGTGGGTTGAACTATCATAATGCAGGCTATGTTTTTGCATTAGTAACCTCGATGGATCAGGATACCGATAAAGAAACGATTTTTAGTACTGATGAAGTACGAAACGCAGGTACTAAAACGCTTAAAAAATTACGCGCGGCTAGAGCGGGCGAAGAATTTAAGGATGATGAGGCTGAAGCCCCAAAGGTTGCGAAAAAAGAAACATCAGAAAAACTAAGCAATATTGCACATTTAAGAAGTATTTTTGATGTAGATCAGGCAAAGCGCTCCAAAGATACTCGTCAGGAATGGGATGGTAGTCTTAGACAAATGATGTCCTGGCATTACCAGAAAAACCTGGGTCGTTATTTTAATAATCCGGCTGAGATTGAGCCGATGGTTAAAATCATGGGAACAGTTGCTGATGTGGTTTTCTTCGGTATTATTGGCGCAATGCTATTACTTATATTTGGTGTCTGGAAAGGCATCAAGCCACTCTACTGGCTGATGATTCTAGTACCTATGGCGCTGCCTCTGTTCTTTATTATTGAATACTCAGGCTGGCTATACTGGTATGGTCATACGCTAAATCAGATGGGAGCATTTACGGTTAAACCCTTTATGCCAACTGTATTTGGTCAAGGTAAAGTTGCTCAATTTACAACCCACTCTTACCCTGCAATAGGCTTTTTCATGATGATGGCAATGGCTGTATTACTAGCATTGGCTGCTTTAATTCGTCGTAAGTATTTGAAAGAGAGTGAATAAGAGATTGTTTCAAGTGCAGGGTGCAGAGACTTCTGAGGAAAATAACTTCCTCTCTAGTCTTGATAGTTGGTCTGTGAATAAAAAAAGCTATGTTCGCTATGGCATGGCTTTTTTTATTTTGTGTTTATTTGTTTTATCTTACCTCTCCATATCTTTTGCTGGCGATGTGCAAAGTAACAAGCAATATCCGTCCTTTCAAAAACTTATAGATGAGGCTAAAGAAGGCTCAATAATCACGCCACCAAAAGGTACTTATGCGGGACCTGTTGTTATTGATAAACCGTTAACTATAGATGGGAAAAATGGTGTCACGATTGATAACAGCGGTAAGGGCACCGTTATCTTAATAGATACTGATGGAGCAACTATTCAAAATTTACACCTGACCAACTCTGGTGAATCAGCTAATGATATTGATTCAGGTGTGCAAGTTCGGGGTAATTACAATGTCATTAAAGACAATATTATTGATGATTGCCTGTTCGGCGTGGATTTGCAACAGTCCAAGAATAATATTGTAAAACGTAATACGATAAGCTCTAAGGATAAATTTGAATTAGGGCAAAAAGGTGATTCGGTACGCCTTTGGTACAGTTTTAATAATAAGATCACTGACAATATTACTTTTAATGTGCGTGACATGGTCGTTTGGTATTCTGCTGACAATGAAATTAAACGTAATACTGGGCGAGATAGTCGATATTCCTTACATTTCATGTACTCTCGTTACAATATTGTAGAGGATAATAAGTATTACAATAATTCCGTTGGTATCTTTCTGATGTACAGCGATGGCATTGTGGTTCGTAATAATTATATTGCTCATGCCGCAGGGCCGACTGGTGTTGGAATAGGCTTTAAGGAAACTTCCGATCTTACTATCGAAGGCAATATGATTTTATATTGTGCCAGCGGTTTATATATAGATGTGTCACCTTTTCAGCCTGATACCACCAATTATTTTAAGAATAACTTGATTGCCTATAATGGCATCGGGATTCGGTTCTTAAATGATTGGATTGGCAGTGATTTCAAGCATAATCAATTTACTGGGAATATGACCCAGATAGTTGTATCTGGTGGAAAAACTGCAAATCGTAATGTATGGGAAGGAAATTACTGGGGCGACTACGAAGGTTTTGATCGCAATAAGGATAATGAAGGTGATACCCCTTATGAGCTTTATGCCTATGCCGATAAACTATGGCGCGATGTTCCAAATGCACAGTTTTTTAAAGGTTCTCCGGTATTGGAAACGCTGGATTTTCTGGAGCGGCTTGCGCCTTTCTCAGAACCAGATCTACTGGTTCGTGATAAAAAACCAGTTATGAATAAATTTATTGAAACCACTATTAAATCTCGTGATTCATTTTATAAGACAAGTGAAGCTCGTCAGGAAGATAAGCCAAAAGGTGAAAAGAAGAAAAAAACAGCCTATGAAATGTTGCTCGAAGCCCAAGGAAAATAGCTAGAAGGACAATAACCATGACGAAATCCCAAAAACCAAGATTAAGCCGAAAACAAAAAGAACGGCGACAGCTTCTTCGTTCACTTTTCTATACGGCAGGTATAACAGGTGTAGCGTTGCTAGGTTATTTACCTGTCGTTGGTCAATGGGCAAAACGCTTGCGTCCACCTGGCGCTTTAGTAGAAAAGGAGTTTCTTTCTTCTTGTATTAAGTGTGGTCAATGCGTACAGGTTTGCCCTGTTGAGGCAATCAAACTGGCAGATATTGAAGAAGGTTTTGGTATCGGTTCACCTTATATTGATGCGCGTAAACAAGCCTGTGATTTCTCTTGCGATGGTTTGCAATGTGTACTTGCCTGTCCAACGGGTTCGCTTACGCATGATATTGATTATCCTGCGCAAACCAATATGGGTGTTGCAAGACTGGATAAGCCAAAAATCTGTCTAGCAATGCTGGGGCAAGGATTTAAAGGTAAAACGCGTAGTGATGAAAGTGCTGGTAAAAAATACAAAGGCATTTTACGTTTTGAAGAAATTAGTCGTTGGGATCCAGTGCTACTGGCAGATCAAGAATTTGATGTTGAAATTTGCGATCTTTGTGTGCGTCTTTGTCCGATTGAAATCCGTGCTAACCAATGTGATGCAGGAAAGCCGCCGGGTGGTGATCAAAGTCAATGTCCTCCAAGGGCAATCAAGTTAGTCGAATACGAAAACGATGGTGTAAAAGGCATGAAGCCAGAAATACTGGATGGCTGTGTCGGTTGCGGCGTTTGTGAAATGGTTTGTCCAACCAACGAACCAGCTATTGTTATTGATATAAATGAAGATCGTGGTATTGGTAAAAATGAGTGGAAACCAGATGCCAGCATGATAAAAGCAGTTAAGGAATTAGGTAAGGGAGAAGGATCATGAGTGCTTTTGTTGAATCTGTGAAGGTCCTTTTTGGTGCGGCTCCTGCTCGTCCCGATAAGAGTAAATTTAGCGAAGAAACCAAGGCAATGCATGCCACTAAGAAATTCGACCCTGAGCGTATTCAGGCGATTCATGATGAGTTGGCAGAGGCCAAAAAACTACCACAAAAGTGGCGCAGAAGACGCTGGGCAACACTGATCGTTATCAATTTATTATTTGTGTTTTCTTATTGGTTAGATATCAGTGTTCTGGAAGGCGCTCTTACTGCGTCTCGTTTTGTTGGCTTTCATATGGCTGATTTAAATTCAGCATTACAAGTGATGCTTGCTTATAAAGTAATTGTTCTAAATTTAGTCATTGGAACCATAACCGTTTTTATTATGTGGTGGTTACTAGGAGGCCGTACTTTCTGTTCATGGGTGTGCCCCTATCATTTGGTCGCAGAATGGGCAGAGTCATTACACCTATACCTAGTTGATAAAGGTTGGGCAAAAGATCATCCTTTCGATCGCCGTACTCGCACCTGGTTCTGGTTTATTTTTGTAATTCTTGCATTAGTTACGGGTTACACAGTATATGAAACTATCTCACCTACGGGGATTTTAAGTCGTGCTTTGATTTATGGCCCTGGACTTGCTCTCATTTGGGTTGCTCTGTTATTACTCTTTGAAATATTCTATTCGCGCCGTGCCTGGTGTCGTTATGGATGCCCGATTGGTTTAACTTACGGTTTGGTTGGCGCAATTTCTCCCTTCAAAGTGCAATATCATTTGGTTGATTGTTTGCACGAAGGTGAATGTAGAAAAGTTTGTATGGTTCCCCATGTTCTGGATACTGTTATCAAAGGTAAAGCCAATAATTTAGATGTGGATATTGGAGCAGATTGTACTCGTTGTGGGCGTTGCGTTGAAGTTTGTCCCACTGAATCATTAACATTTACGTTTAAAGGGATTGGCGACAAATTATAAAATTCAACATAGATTTTTATAACTTGTGCTGAGCCCTTCGACAAGATCAGGATAAACTTGAGTCGAAGCATGGCACCCCCCCTAGTTTTTTACATCAGCGATATTTAAATATGATTAATATAAACAATGTCTCTAAATCATTTCGTCGTACCAAGGTTCTTGACGGAATTGACTTAGAGATAAAGCGCGGTGATCGCATTGCACTGGTAGGTTCAAACGGTGCGGGTAAAACCACATTAATCCGTTGTTTGCTTGGAGAGTATGTCCATGATGGCGACATCTTTATGGATGATATGCAACCCAGAATACAACGCCAGGAAGTTTTAAAGCGCATTGGATTTGTTCCTCAGATTCCACCTCCATTAAAAATGCCGGTGGGGCAACTGATTCAATTTGCTGCGGGTGTATGTGACAGCGACCCTGAAAGAATGTATGAGGTTTCTGATACGCTGGGTCTTGATGCACGTCAGTTTAAAAACCAGCCATTTGTAAAGCTATCTGGGGGTCAAAAGCAGAAATTATTGATTAGTATTTCACTTGGGCGGGATAGTGAGTTCCTGATCATGGACGAGCCTGCCGCCAATCTTGACCCTGAGGCTAGGCATAATTTCTTTAGTTTGCTAGCGAAAAAGAAAAAAGATACAGCAATGATCATTTCCAGTCATCGGCTCGATGAAGTAGCTGCATTAGTAAATCGTGTTGTGGAGCTAGATCAGGGTAAAGTTGTATTAAATGATCGCGTCGCCGATCAGGTAGATATGGATAGCATACTTGATTGTGAAGTGAGATTGATTCGAGCAGAATCTGCATTTGCCGAGACAGTTCGTGAGTGGGGCTTTATATCTGATGATGATGGAGTTACTTGGAAAGGTCCTGTTGCAGGTCCTGATCGTTTGCGTTTCCTCGGTGTGCTTTCACGTTATGCTGGTTTATTAAACGGTATTCACATGGACGAACAGAAAAAATGAGGTTTTTATACTCACTGTTAGTTATCCCTATATTTTTACTGCTCACTTCTTGTGGAGAAGAGAAAACAACGGGTGCAGAAGAAGTCCGCTGGGACAGAGAAATATGTGCGCGTTGTGCCATGGCTGTCAGCGATAGAAACTACTCAGCTCAAGTGCGTGGTGGACGAAAAGATAAAAAAGCTAAAGTCTATAAATTTGATGATTTAGGCTGTGCAGTAATCTGGTTAGACAAACAGAATTGGAAAGATGATGAGCGCACCGAAATCTGGGTTAATGATCACCGGGATGGCAAATGGATTAATGCAAAAACGGCGTGGTATGTAAAAATGAATAACACGCCGATGGACTATGGTCTTGGTGCGCAAACTGAAAAAGTAGATGGTGCAATTAATTATGAAGAAGCCAGTTTACATATTTATAAAGTAGAGGAGCGTTTTAATGCCCATACTGGGCAACCCTTGGTAGAACCGCCCGATTTACACTCACCTTCTGCAGCAGCAGCAACTGAACTATCTAAACCTTCGGAAACTAAATAATGAAGCACGTCATATGAAACACTTAATGTTAACCGCGATGGCGGATATTAATGAGTCACTCCGTTCTCGTTGGTTTTTGGTTTATACCCTGATTTTTGGAGGTATTGTTGTAGCGCTATTTATTACAGGGCTAACCGAATCCCGTGTGATGGGGTTTACCGGTTTATCACGAACTTTAGTGACCTACCTGCAAATTACCATGGCAATTTTACCCGTGTTTGTTTTGTTGACTACGGTACGCTCGGTCGCGGGTGACCGTGAAGCAGGGATATTTGAATATATGTTGTCTTTACCCGTTGGTTTATCAGCATGGTACTGGGGGAAAATCATAGGGCGTTTCGTGGTTGTATTTTTACCCGTATTTCTAGCGATGATGTTAGCGGTAGTTTGGGCTTCTCTCAAAGGTGCTGAAATTCCATGGGGGCAAGTACTTTTTTATACATTGTTATTGTTGGTATTGGCATGGTGTTTTCTTGGTATCGGTATGTTGATTTCATCATTAGCTCGTTCGGCAGAAGTCGCTCAGGGTGCAGCCTTTCTAGTATGGCTGGTACTGCTATTATTTTTAGATCTGATTTTGCTGGGAATTATGATTAACAGTGGCTCAAGTGCCGAGACAGTGGTATTGGTTGCTCTAGCTAATCCCTTGCAAGTATTTCGCACTGGTGCAATGATGTTATTTGACCCACAACTCGTGCTACTTGGCCCATCTGCCTGGGTAATACTAGATACCTTTGGAAATACGGGATACCTTATTTATTCAGTAATATATCCCTTGGTATTGGGTACACTCTGTGCCTGGTTGGGTTATATTATGTTTAAGCGCGGTGACCTGCCTTAAAAATTACATGTAAATGATGTTGCTGTTCTACATGGCACCCCCCCTAGTTTTTAGCATCAGCAAGAGATAGTGAGTTTAAATGCCAGATATTAATCCGACACCTTCAGAAGAAAAATCAAATAAGTTATGGACAATAGTTGCTGTTTTAGTGCTTGCCATTCTTCTGGCTGTTAGTTACAAACTTAAAGATTTTCTTAAACCTAGCATAATGGCTACGGCTGAACTGGATGAATCTTGTGACTTAAGAAAAGATGTCTGTATCTCGGAACTGCCCGGTGGTGGCAAAGTTAGTTTGTCGATTAACCCAAAGGACATACCTATTTTACGACCATTGACATTAGAGGTAAAAACCGAAGGTGTAGATGCTGAAACGGTGGAAGTGGATTTTATCGGTATTGGCATGGAAATGGGCTATAACCGTCCCAAGCTTGGCGCACTAGATAAAACAAATTTTAAAGGTGAGGCAATACTGCCTGTTTGCGTGCGCTCAAAAATGGACTGGGAAGCAAGGGTGTTGCTGAAGACGGATAAGGGAATAATAATGGCTCCCTTTAGATTTTTTACTACTAAATAAGACAACCGTCTTGAGTTATCTCAATGACGCTACAATGTAAATAACGATCTAATAAAGCTTACTCAATAAAATAGAGAAACAGTGCATGAATAAGCAAAAAACACTGGCAATATTAATTATTGCATTGCTAGGAATAGCGCTGGTTTGGGTGCTGTTTTTCTGGAATCCTGTCACTGATAAGTCAGTCAAACATGAAACACTAGAGTTAAGTGCAACGCCTGTTGGTGGTGATTTTACGGTAGAAATATTGAATAAAGATCTATCATTAAAAGACTTGCGCGGTAAAGTGGTTATTCTTTATTTTGGTTATACCCAGTGCCCTGATATTTGCCCCACATCTTTAGCACTGTTGACACAAGCGCTCAGTCAAATGAATGAACAGGAGTTATCTGAACTACAATCAATTTTTGTGAGTGTGGATCCAGACAGGGATAACACTGCACGTCTTGATGAATATACCAAATACTTTCATGCCAATATCATTGGGGCAACAGCCGAAAAAGAAGAAATTGATAGAATAACAAAACTATACGGCGCTTCTTACCGCATTGTTGAAAGCGATTCAGCCATGGGTTATATCGTTGATCACTCATCCTATACTTATGTGATTGATAAGCAGGGGGAATTGCGCCACACTTTAGTGCATGGATCTTCACCTGATAAAATACTTGAAGTGGTACGTGAGCTTCTTGCTGAGTAATACGCCCAAAGTATGACCGTTGCATTTTTAATCGGTCTGTTTAGTGCTCTACACTGTTTTGGCATGTGTGGGGGACTAGTTGGTGCAATGACGATGAGCCTTGAGCCAGGCATTCGTAAAAACACCTCCCAATTAGGTTTGTATACGTTGGCCTACAATAGCGGGAGAATGACCAGTTATGTTGTTGCAGGTTTTCTGGTTGGCTGGTTTGGTCAAACGCTCAGGGACTGGTTGATGCCAGAAGAGGGTGTTGCCGTTTTGCGCTTAATAGCATCTGTGTTGATTATTGGAATGGGATTTTATCTTGCAGGCTGGTTTCCCTTGTTTTCACAGAGGTTTTCTAGAATAGAAAAAATAGGCACACCACTATGGAGGCACCTTCAACCCATAGGACAGAAATTATTGCCAGTAAAAAGTATCTGGCAGGCTTTTTTGTTTGGGGCAGTCTGGGGCTGGCTTCCCTGCGGACTGGTTTACTATGTACTTCTAATATCTCCCGCTAAGGATGGCGCTGCAAATGCTGCGTTATTTATGCTATTCTTTGGATTAGGAACTCTATTACCTATGATGGCAGCAGGTTTTTTAACAGGTCGTCTTGCGCCTTTAAGACAGTCGCAAAAAATACGATATATATCAGGTTCTGTTTTAATAATAATGGGTATTATTAGTTTTTGGTTAGCGATAGACCCCAATGCCCATCAGATTTTACATTTTCATGTTTTTTAAAAGCAATTACCGCTATGAATAATACAACTCAACTTGTCGGGAAATCGACTAAATTTCAAGAAGTTCTACGAACCATCGGATTGGTTTCTGTAACCGATGTTCCGGTGCTATTAAGTGGTGAAATTGGCACTGGCAAAAAATGCTTAGCGCAGAATATTCATCAACAAAGCAATCGAAAAAAACGTCATCTAATTAGCGTTAATTGTGCAGCACTTCCTGAGGAATTTGCTGAATCCATGTTATTTGGTACTAAAGAATCAGAGTCGAATGATAAGACTCTTGGTTTTATTGCACAGGCGCGCTCTGGCACTTTGTTTCTGGATGAAGTTTGCGAACTCACAGAAGCGCTACAAGTAAAACTATTGCATTTTATTGAGTCAGGAGAAGTGCAAGCTGTTGGTGATACTGCACCACGTAAATACGATGTACGCCTAATTGTAGCAACACATAAAAATTTAGTGGATGAAGTGACTGCAGGGAATTTACGTTCTGATTTATTCTATCGTTTAAATGTAATTCCTGTTGAATTACCGACACTTAAAGAACGTCAAGGCGATGTAGTTCTGTTAATGGAATATTTTTTTCGTAAACTTGTACGCGAGCAGCATCAAACGGCCCCAGACTTTAGCAATGCTGCAGTAAAGCAACTGGAACTCTATAATTGGCCAGGAAATATTCGTGAGTTGCATAATTTTTGTGAGCGCATGTTTATTTTGTTTAGTGGTCGTCAAGTTGATGTAAGTAACTTGCCACAAGAAATTCGTTTGTATTCTTCAAAAACTCAAGTGAATACAAACGATCAACCATTTAGTTTGCCTGCAACAGGAATAAAGCTCGATGAAGTGGAAGTAGACTTGATTCAACAAGCTTTACAAAGTGCTAGTGGTAACAAATCACGAGCAGCACGTTTACTTGGCTTAACTCGTGATACTTTCTTATATCGATTAAAAAAATATTCAATAGATATTTAGTGAGTTCACCATTTCAGGTATTTCCTGAAATGGTGAACTCATTTATGTCGGCGTCTTCTTGCCGACGTTGTATCAGTATTAACTCATCTAAGATATGTGGCTTAATATTCAGTCTTTGTCACTTCTATTACTGACTCATAAAATTAGCTTGATACAGTTCTTTAACTTTGTTGTATTGTTTATCATCAAGAATTCTTTTCATGTTATCGCGGCATAATGCTTTTCCTCTAATAATCTTCATGCGCTCCTGCATAATACCATCGGATAAAGCAGCAATTTTTTCAACAGGCGCATTATTTAATGCAGCTTCCTTGAGGGCTGCTTCCATTTTCATAACCGCTTTATATTGCTTTGCCATTACTGGGCCACGCATATCACTCCATTCTTTTAGCTTGGCTTTCTGATCTTCGCTAAGATTTAATTTGTCTCCGATTTTCTTAACAACCATCATTAGGTTTGGCATTGGGTTAGTGTGTTTTTTCATTGCCATTTTTGCCTGCATTTCATTCATCTTGGGCTTAGGCATAAAGTTTGCTCGATACAATTCAACCATTTTCTTAAACTGTTTTTCATCAAGTATTTCTTTTACACTTTCACGACAAGCTGTTTTACCTTTGATAATCGAAAGGCGTTCCTGCATGAGGTTATTGGCTAGTTGATCAATTGTTTCAATTGGTTTATCACCAAAAGCGGCAGCATTTATTTCAGCTTCAATCTTTGCAACCATGGCAGTTAATTCTTTGATTTTAGGACCACGCTCAGCCATGCCAGTTTTAAGTTTGTCTGTTTGTTCTTTGCTAAGGTTCAGCTTATCGCCCATTTTCATGTAAACTTTCATTAAATTAGGCATTGGATTAGTATGTTTGCTCATGGCTCCTTTATCCTTTCCGCCCATTTTCATACCCTTCATGCCACCTTTTTTCATACCTTTCATCATACCCATCATGACTTTCTTAACTGTAGCTTTAATTGCTTGTTGAGAGCCGTCGTCAAACTCTAATGAGAGATCAATAACATCACCCGATTTAATTTTTCTAGTCAAACCAATTAGCATAATATGGTAGCCGCCTGGTTTTAATGCCGTTTCTCCATTAGCCGGTACGCTAATTTTCTGCACCTGACGCATCTTCATCATACCGTCTTTATGTACATGTTCATGCAACTCAACATTCTTAGCAACATCACTGGTCGCTTTTATTAAAGCAATTTCTTTGTCACTGTCATTTTTTAGGATAAGAAATGAAGCAGATGTAGGAACGCTAGGGGGAACTTCACGAACATAAGGATCGCCAATGCTAACGCCTTTTGCAAAGGATAGTCCGGCACTCAAAAGTAGTGCTGTTGTTAATAGAAGTTGAATAAATGATTTCATATTTTTCTCCGTTATATTGAATATTAGATAACGCTAATCTTACTCTTTTGAAATGAGCATGCTAGCACTAGATTTTAGCCTGTGTGATATGACACATCAGCAAGTGTCGACTCAAATTGATAGATGCATATCTAAAAAAGTAGAGTAGTTACGGATTCTCTTATTAAGTCAATAATAATTATGCGCAGAAAAAACTGTCGCTATTTTTCATGAAGCAAGTCGTAATAGTTGTTCTATTGCGATGATCTTCGTGGAAAATAGTGGCAGTTTTGGTAAGCTTAAAATTATTGGACTTGATCAGAGACTTCTTAAGGGAAATTAATCTACATTAATAACTACCTCCGTGAATTTGCTATTATTAACTTAATAGTTAATTAATATTGAGCTGAGGTGTGTTTATGTCTAATGCGATGAGAAAGTTGAGTTTTATCATTTTTAGTTTTATCGTAAGTTTTAATGTAACTGCAGAGGATAGTAAATCACCTTTAATCAACGTAGTTTCTCCTACAGCTCCTCATGAAGTTACTTCGCAAGTTTGTGGTAGTTGCCATGTGGAAATACTAAAGGAGTGGCAGGGCTCCATGCATGCTCAAAGTTCGCCCTTAAAGGATCCCATTCATGGAGCATTTTACAGAAATGTAATGGGTGACCCTACGATAGAAGGTCTTACCAATAAAAAAGGTAAATATCCGGTTTGTTTAAAATGTCACGCGCCAAATGCAGCGATGCAAAAGAAGACTAAGGTCGATGCAAAACCTGCTTTTAATGAAGGTGTGAACTGTGTTTATTGTCATACGATTACAGGTTTTAAAGGCACTAAGAAAAAGAACGGTAAGCTTCGTTTAGGGCAGTCTGCTTATACAAATTCAACAAGCAGCCTGCAAGCGCCATCAGGTAAAAATTACTCGACAGCCCCTCAAGGTGATAATCCGAGTGCAGTCGACAAGCCATTTCATCCGTTTCCTTTAGAAGGGAAAAACTCCAGTATATTTAAAGCAAATGATCTTTGTTTGGGGTGTCATGACCAGCGTAATAACTCTTTCGATGTGCCACTATGTGCTACGGGTGCTGAGTATGAACAAAGCGGCTCAGAAGTGAATTGTCAGTCTTGTCATATGCCAACGGTTAATGGTCACGCAAGCCATACTTGGGCTGGTGGACATGATAAGAATATGTTGCGCCGATCATTGCAACTAAAGCTAGATGTACAAGTGAGTGGCAAGGGTTATAAAGCAATAGTTACCATGAAAAATTTACTACCACATAAATTTCCAACAGGTAGTCCTTTCAGGATTTCATACTTAAAGCTTACTGCCTACAATGCAGCAGGTGAGACCCTATGGCAAAACTATAAAACCCATGCTCTAAAAGACGATGTGAAAGCAGTGATGGTTTACACTCTTGGCGATGGTGTTGGTAATCAGGCAATGCCGCCCACTGCGAAAGATGTTATTAGTGACACTCGCTTAGGTCCACATGAAGTGAGAAAACTAGAGTATGATATTGCGGGTACAGCTATCGTATTGATACGAGCAGAAGTCTTGTATGATTTATTGATACCGCAACTTGTGAAGAAGTTGGATAAAGTATTAACGCCAGACTTAAAGGAAACCAAGCCAGTAGCAATGGCAGAAGTGAGATTCTAAAAGCTCTCTGATATAGAAAATTGGTTAATATAAGCAATTTTCTATATTGATTACACTTTTAAAAAGGCGCTAGGGTAAAGAAATCATCAGAAACAATTAGCATGTCCTGATAGTTTTTATCAGATGCTCTTTTCTCATTTTCTATCATAGCTGTAGATTGAGTTGTTGCTTTCTTTGCTTGTTCGGGTGTCACACCAAAAGCTTCTATTGCTGCTTGCAGTTGTGCAACGTTAATGGAATTTGTTTGTTGTTCATTTGCCTGAATAGGTAAAGCACAGCTGATACCCAAAATAAGAGTCCCAAATAAAGCTATAGATTGTTTTTTCATTTTTGTATTCCAATCATTTCTATATTGCATATAAGTGTATTATTATATACTTATGATTTATTGTAAACAATCAAACAATATTGATAATAGTCAGAGAAACAGTGAATATATATAATTTCCGATTAAAGGGTGCTTCTATTTAGCGCTGCTTTTGTAGCAGTTATTTGGTACATCAACCTTTATACCAAAATCTCGGCTCGATTTATCAAGGGCGCACTCTTTATTAATCATCTGTAATAGTGAAAGATTGCTAGAGCTATTTTTGTTAATTTGTACTGGCTCACAGGCATCAATACAACGCATACATTGTGAGCAAGAATACATCTTGCGTTTTATACTACGGGGTTTTAGTTCAATAGGGCAGGCTATCTCGCAAAATTTATCGCAGCTTGCGCATTCTTTGACACGACCACGATCTAAGCCCACGACCATTGCTTTTTATTAAGCATCCACATTAAGCTTTGAAATAAACTTAGTGAGCATCCAAAGCGGCAGAAGAGGTGTCGGGCGAAAGTAAATTCAATAATCAAAAAGTGTAGTGGTGATACTTAGGAAAATAAGTTGCGCTGTGCTAAAACTATGGTGCAGTAAATTACTATAGACTTCTTTAGGTGGCAGTAGATATGTTAGCAGTGAGATTGCCCAGATAAAAGCCAATAAAAAAATAAGTGGTGCAGTGATAAACCACCAGCTTTTATGGGGGTGAATATGTATGCCATCTAGTTGTTTTTCAGGAAGTTTTTTCCTATTCTAAAGGGATAACTTGCCTAAGTTGCGACGCATTAGATAATTTATAATTTCAACCACAGACTCATGCGGACAAAGCCAGCCACAATAAAGTAATATGCATTTCTTTCTTGAATAGTGGGGCTTTCTCTCCTAATCTTTATTGGGTGCAGGTAAATATAAACTGGTTATAAACCAACACTATGTTAAAAGACAGGGAGGCGAGGCTGACAATGTTGATGGAGTAGCTCGGGAATCCGTCTTCTTGAATTACAGGAACAAGACAGTCATTAAATGCGGTCTTGATGCATGAGATTTTTATATTGTAATAATTAGAGCGGTTAGTAAATGTTCTTTTTTTATTTTTTCTGTTCCTATTGTCTAAATTTTAATTAATGATTTTTGTGTTATACGACACACTTTTTTGGTACTTACTAACCTATGTTAGTAAGTACTTAATACGTAAATGTAGAATGGATCACTTGATCTGTATCAAGTAAAAGGAGAGAAAATGGTTGAATTAACACCTGAAGAACAAGAAGCTGCAATTGCAGAAGCACCAAAAGGAACCTGGGCGATATTATTAGTTTACGCAGTATTTATGGTTCTCGGGTGGCTCTATATGTTTTATGGCTATTTTTTACCTCACGGTCCAGTGAACTAGAACCCGCAGTATGTCTAAAACTCAAGGAGCACTAATATGCATATAGATGGCACTGAAAAAAAGTGGGTCATCCTTTCATTTGCAATGGCATTTGCCATGATGGGAATACTGGCCGCATACGCAATTAACAAGAATATACATCCCCCCAGTAATGTAGAAACAATAGACTCAACTACATTACATTTATCAGAAGAATTCAATGAAGATAACATTGGTATCAAGCGTGAAGCTGATGGTTCATTACGGGTGACGATGGTTGCCGCTCGCTATGGTTTCTTTCCACATAATTTGAAAATACCCGTTGATACTCCAATCAAATTTCGTTTAGCCAGTGCAGATGTTTTGCACGGTGTTCACACTGCTTTTACCAATATGAACACAATGGTTGTTCCTGGTTATATCTCCGAAGTGAACACCACCTTTCCAAAAGTTGGAAAATTCCCCATGTTCTGTAATGAGTATTGTGGGCTTGGGCATGACTATATGTGGTCACAATTAAATGTTGTTTCAAAAGAAGATTTTGAAAAATCAATGAAAGAAGGGGATAAATAATGCGCGCACATGCAAGTAAATTAAGCTTGGCGAACATCTGGGTTGCCTTGACCACATTTCTTCTGGCTGCTTTGATGGGTCTATATCAGGTGGCTGAACGTAGTGGTTTATTCCCTCAAATTGAGGTGATTGAACTTTATTACAGGTCAGTATCTAGCCATGGTGTGATCATGGGTTTTGTACTCACGACCTTTTTTATTATGGGATTTGGTTACTGGATTATCCATACCACTCTTAAAACGGAGATATGGGGTGGTAAAAAGCTGGGCTGGTTTGGTTTCTCGTTAGCATTCGGGGGAACTGTTGCGGATGCAATTATGCTTTTATCAGGTGAAGCGTCGGTTATGTACACCTTCTATCCTCCACTTAAGGCAAATCCAGTATTCTATTTTGGTGCGGCTTTTCTTGTGGTTGGTTCATGGGTTTGGTGTTTGCAAATGGTAATGAGTATGCATGTTTGGAAAAAGGCCAACCCTGGGGCGGCTGTTCCTTTGGCGATGTATGCAATGACAGCAAATGCCATTTTGTGGTTTATAACCAGCTTAGGTGTTACTTCGGAAGTTTTATTTCAATTGATTCCATGGTCGTTAGGTTGGATTGATACGATTGATGTCGGTCTTGCAAGAACATTATTTTCATGGACATTACACGCGATTGTATATTTTTGGTTAATTCCTGCTTACATTGCTTTTTATACGTTATTGCCAAAAGCAGCAGGTGGAAAATTATTCAGCGATGAAATTTCACGTATTTCAATTTTAATGCTGTTAGTTTTCAGTGTACCTATAGGAATGCATCACCTTTATGTTGATCCATTTCAAGATGCTGGTTGGAAATTCGTTCACATGATAGGTACCTTTATGGTCGCCATTCCAACGTTAATTACTGGTTTTACGGCGATTGCCTCGATGGAAGTGGCAGGTCGCTTGCGCGGTGGTAAAGGATTGTTTGGTTGGATTAAAGCGCTCAACTGGTCTAATCCAATGGTGTTGTCAGGTGGTTTATCATTGCTGATGTTAACTATTGGAGGTTGGGGAGGCATGATTAATGCCAGTTACTCTCTAAATGTAGCAGTTCATAATACGCAATGGATCACAGGACATTTCCACCTAATATTTGCTGGTACGTCGGTTATTATGTATTTCTCAGCGGCTTACTATATGTGGCCTTCGCTGACGGGTCGTCCACTCTATTCTACCAAAATGGCATTGATTCAATTATGGCTTTGGTTTATCGGTATGGTGGTGTTAACGCTACCGTGGCATGTCTTAGGTTTATTAGGTCAGCCACGTCGTATCGGTGTTCCACCTTATGCAGATGATGTAACAGCACCTTGGGCTCCTTATGAATTCTTGATGTTGGTAGGTGGTGTAATACTATTCATTTCGGCTGTGCTACTCATCATTAATTTATTATTCTCACACTTCAAAGCCAAGGCGGAAACTATGCCTGTTATGGAGTATGCAGAATCAATGCATCCTGTGATGAACATACCAAAACTATTGAACGGTTTTGGTTTTTGGACTGCGGTGATAGTTGTTTATATGATCGCAAGTTATGGTTATCCCATCCTTCAGTTTTTCCTCATGGAAACTAACGGTACATTCCCATGGAGTATATAAATATGCAAAAATTTACAATATTAAAAACAGTTTCATTAGCATTTTGTGTGTTTGGTTTTATTGCAGGAACTTTAAGTACTGCTTCTGCTGCACCTTCATCTAATGTAGCTTGGACATCAGAAACCCGCAATTTAATCAAAAATGCGAACCTCGAAAATGGTGAGAAAATTGCTGAAAAGTGTGGTAAATGTCATGGAGCAGATGGTACGGATGCGACGCCTATCGAAGAAGAGGATACGCCTTTTCTTGCAGGTCAGGTTGCGCATGCAAATTATAAGCAGATTATCGATTATCAAGACAAAAAACGTGATGATAAAATCATGCTAAAGAAAGTTAGAAAGCTTTCGAAGCAAGATGTTGCCGATGTTTCAGCTTTTTATGCGACACAGTCATTACCAGTCTCCAGCGTGGATTCTGCTAAAGTCACTCCAGAGGCCGTTAAAATGGCAACCAGAGGTGCAGGTGAGCGTTTTCTTCCACCTTGTGCAGGTTGCCATGGACTAAAAGGTGAAGGTTCAATTGTGGATGTCCCGGCTCTTGCTGGTCAAAGTGTTAGTTATTTTGTAACCACTATGATGGCTTATAAGGAAGAAGATCGTGAAAATGACATCTATAGCAGGATGCGCTTTATTGCTGGTGAATTATCTGAAAAGGAAATCACTGAATTAGCTGATTACTATGCGTCAATAGGTACAGGAACTAAATTACTGGTTGTTGAATCTGCTGATGAAGAAGAGCCAGAATCTGAACCAGCCACACCTGAAACTGAAACACCTGATGCTTCTTCTCCACCTAAAGATGCCTCCTAAGGAGGTAATAGATTAGGTTGAAATAAAACCATTCAGTTATTTCTTATTTAAGCCCTTCTGGTTTACTATCGGAGGGCTTTTTTGTGCGAGAGATATTAGTAAATGTCGGAAAATAACTGTTTCCATTGCGGCTTACCTATAGTCGAAAAAAAACCACCCATACTTGTAGTTGAAGGACAACAGCAGGCGTTTTGCTGTCATGGCTGTAAAGCAGTCTGCGATGCAATCGTCTCTTCCGGTAATTCAGATTATTATAAATATCGAGAAGGTTCTGCCAGAACTTTTAATTCGTCAGAGTTACCTAAGCTCCTCGATAAACTTAAACTGTATGATAATGAAAAAATACAAAATGATTTTGTACGTACTAATAAGAATGATGGGTGGAAAGAAGCATGGTTGATTCTGGAGGAAATTCGTTGCGCTGCTTGTATGTGGCTCAATGAGAAAACTTTAAGGAATCTTAACGGCATTCTTGATGTGCAAATGGACTACACAGGTCAACAAGCCCGTGTTCGTTGGAATCCAGATAAAATAAAGCTGAGTGAAATTTTAAGTGCTATTACCAACATCGGTTATTATGCACACCCTTTTGACCCAACCCAGCGAGAATCCTTAAATAAAGAACAGAAACAACGTAGCGTACAACGCATTATTTTTGCTTTGATTCTTGGTATGGCCGTGATGCAATCTGCAATTGGTGGATACCTGTATGGTGAAGCAAACAGTCAGGGCGAGTTTCCTTTATGGATAAAAATATCACGATGGGTCAATGTGGTATCTACCTTTCTGATTCTTGCCTATCCGGGGCAATTGTTTTTTCGAAGTGCTTGGCGTGATTTAAAAAACAAATCATTGGGTATGGATGTTCCCGTTGTAATTGGCTTATCAGTTGCATGGCTAGGAAGCCTCTATAGCACTATTCGTGGAACAGGTGAAGTCTACTTCGAGTCCATTGCCATGTTTGTAATTTTCTTATTAATTGCACGTCATGTAGAGTTAAGAAGTCGAATAGCATCAACAGCTTTGCTGGATCGTTCGGCAAAAATAATTCCACAAACAGCTAATCGGATTAGCGGGGAAGGTTTGCAGGAGATTCCGGTAATTGAATTAGCTAAAGGCGACCATATTCAAGTTTCTCCTGGTGAAGCATTGCCGGTGGATGGAATCTTACTTTCAACTAAAAGCAGTTTTGATGAATCATTGCTAACGGGTGAAGCAGTTCCTGTGGTACATGTTACAGGTGATCATGTATCAGGTGGTTCGATCAATGTAGAACAGCTAGTTGAAGTGGAAGTGATATCAAGTAAAGCCAATTCTACTCTTAGTGAAATTCATCAGTTGGCTAAGAAAAGCACTAGTTTTCGCCCTTACTATGTTGATATAGCGGAAAAAGTGGCTGGTAAATTTGTAGCTGTAATCTTATTAATAGCGACTGCTACCTTTTTGTTTTGGCACTGGAAAGATGGTTTTAATATTGTTTCCAATGCATTAAGTCATACAATCTCAGTGTTAATCGTAACCTGTCCTTGTGCATTGGCATTGGCAGCTCCTGTTGCATTATCTCTTGGTGCCGCTGGTTTGAGTCGCATGCATGTGCTGGCGATTCGAATGTCGTCAATTGAGAAATTAGCTCATGTTGACACTATTGTATTTGATAAGACTGGAACTTTGACCACGGGAAGTCCAACAGTGAAGTCTATTAATTCTTTAGGTGCGATAGATAAAGATATGTGTCTGAAAATTGCTGCAAGTCTGGAACAGGGTTCACATCATCCATTTGCCAAGGCGATTCAAAAGCACAAAGCTGAGCAAAACGATAAAATAACTTCGAAGGAAATTGAAAGCCGTGAAGAACAGGGGTGGGGGTACTTCGATTCTATTCAGCAGGATAGTTCTATACAAACTCAGCACTTAAAGCTACATTCAGGGCAGGGTATTGAGGCCCAGATTAATGATATGCGATGGCGCTTTGGGAGTGAATCATTTGTAAGTACCATTGTAGAAAATAATGATAGAACAAAAGAGAACAAGCTGTCAGAAGAGATTAAAGGATGGAGAGGAAGAGGTTATAGCGTTGTTTATTTGGCAAACACCGAAAACCTGCAAGCTGTTTTTTGCATAGTTGATCCATTGAGAAATGAAATAAAAAACTTTCTTCAACAAATTGATGATCTGGGAATAAAACGGCAAGTTATATTAAGTGGTGATCACCAGAAAAGCGTTACAGCGATTGCTAAACAGCTTGATATTTCAGAAGCTAAGGGAGGACTGTCTCCTTATGAAAAACTGGAATGGATTAAGAAAGAGCAGCAATCCGGACAAGTAGTTATGATGTTGGGTGATGGTATCAATGATGCCCCGACTTTGGCAGTTGCTGATATTTCGCTTGCTTTTTCTGATGCAACTGATCTTGCTAAAAATAATAGCGATCTTTTGATTTTGGGGAAGGATTATTCACAACTTGGCTCAGCTTTTCAACTAATGCGGCGTACACGAAAAATAATTCTACAAAATCTTGGCTGGGCAGTTGCTTACAATGTGCTTGCAATTCCAGCTGCTGTTGCCGGTATGGTAACCCCATGGCTGGCTGCAATTGGGATGTCGGTGAGTTCTTTGCTGGTGGTATTGAATTCTTTAAGATTAAAGAAGCATTGATTATTAGTGTAGGAAAAAGCAGTTCTCGATTAAGTCACAAAAAATTCCAAAATATTTCGTGCTACATGAGTGAGTTGTCCAATACAAAAAAATGAATGGCTAACTCACAAAAAGTAGGAGGTTTAAACGCATTCTATTTATTGATAATGATCACTAAAAAGCTCCTTAAAAATAAAAACACGACATAGTGAGGAGAATTTTCGTAATAAACATACTAGTATTGAAGTGAGAGTATTTTATTTAAGTTAGCTAATTTGAAAAACTGAAGTAGAAAAAGGGTATCTCCATAACAGTTTAACTTTTTTATTCTGTTTTCTGCTTCATAAATATTTTAAGTAATTTTTTTTTCATTAGTGACTGACATAATGAGAACCCGTAGAGTTGATGTTTCTTTTTTTCTGTTTTTGAGCTAGTTTTGAAAAGCATCATGCTTCCATAATGAAAGTTACTTATATTCACAGTTTGTTTGTTTTTTACAATTATTTGGAGGTTAAGATGAAACATCATATAGCAACATTGACTGCAGCAGCTTTTATTGCTTTATCGGGAAGCGCATCAGCTGACTGGTGGGATGGATGGAATAATGGAAGTGGTTCTGGACAGGGGTATGGAACTGCTCAGGGTAACGCAACAGGTGCCGGAAACGCAGCGGGTGACTATCGTGGTTCAGGTCAAGGCTGGGGTACAGGTAAAGGTGATGCTGACGGAGAAGTTGATTTTAATATCACTTTTAAGGGTAAAGGCAAAACTGATATGGATACTGCTGGTAGTTTAACGGGTGATTCACGAGGTTCTGGAAATACAGCTAGCAACTGGAGAGGATATGGAAACACTGCTGGCAATCTATCCGGTAGTGGATATGGTCAGGGTGATAATGCTGGCTATGGTTCAAATATGCCATGGGGTAATAATAACTGGGGCGGGAATAACCGTGGATATGGTTATGCACCGGCTCCTGCTCCGCAATATAGGCCCCAGGTTCGTATTATGGCTCCAGCCTATGCGCAACAACCACAGGCTCCGACTTTCCAGCAGATGCAGGCACAAATGGAAGCACAGCGTAAGCAGTATGAAGCCTATGCCAGGCAAATCGCAGCGCAACAAAAAGCAGCTATGGATGCACAGCGAAGAACTCAAAGTCAGATACCTGCAGCAAGGCCTGCTCAGTAGGGTGTACTGAAATACGAGACCTTGGTATTCCTCTCTGATGCTAAAAAATGGGGGGGTGCCAATACAAAAAAAGAAAATCCAGCTGAATGGGTTTTATTGCTCAGTTAGCTGGTAATACTCTAGTAATAAATAATTAGCAGGTCTATTTCTTTTTGCATCGCCATTGTCACTGGTAAGGAGTATGCGTGGCTCACCGTTCAAAGTTACCGGGGTGATACCTTCGACATTATTCATGTTTATCACGCTGGGAAGTTGGATTGGGTTGGGCTTATGCATTGGGTTTCCATCCCAAAATGATATTTGAGAATGCTTGATATTGTTGTTCTTATCCTCGCTTGAATAAATCTCGTTGGTTAGCAAATAACCTTTTAGCTTCGGGTCATAGCTCATAGCGCGAATGCCTCCTCCCTGGAGGTCTAATAGAATGGGTGTTTTAGATATCTTAGGCTTCTCGTTGTCAGTGAAAACTTTTGTTGGGTTTTCCATAATCAAGATAATTGACTTCCCATTTGAGCGTGGATTGCGCAGGCAAATCATTAATCTATTTTGTTTGTCAAAGCTTAATGCTTCAATATTAATGTTGTAAATTCCGCCTTTTCCGAGCTTGTTTACTTTTCCCAGAATACCTGATTCTTTAATAGAGTCGATTAAATTTGTGACAATTCCAGCATCAATAATTTTATTACCTTGAATCTTGAAGCGAATTAATTGCTCTCTCTCTAGTTTACGCTCCCCCTTTTTATTGCGCTTATGTGATGTTGTTGCAAAGATGTAACCATCTGGCCCAGTTGTCACAGCCTCTAGATCATCCAGTTTTTTACTGAAGGCGACTCGTAACAAAAGATTGAGTGACTTATTCTCTATCAATTGACCATTTTTTTCAGGTTTAAGTATATGAAGTGGCCTTTCAGGTTCGTCTTCAATAACAAGTAATCGGCCATCATCCAGTTGTATAACACCAGAAGGTTCATAGATTTGGTCAAATTTTAATACACTGCTATTTCCTGAAATATTATTCGGCTGTGGTTCGTGATCATGCGGAAAATAGAACTGGATTGATTTAATTGATAAGAAAACAAGAATGGATAAAATAAGACCCCAGCGAAAGACAGAGTAGGAGTAGCGTAAATTAGAGAATTTTTTATCCGCCATTATGCCAAGCCAGTAAAGTTGATCACTCATTTTTTCATAGGTTTTTTCGGGGTCATTTACCAGTTTTGCCATCTCTTTTAAGTAAACGTCTTTGGGTAACTTTGCAAAATCATCAAATATAAGAATATTGGATGTTTGTTTATTAAAACGCTTTTCTGGTGTTTTTACATAGTCTTTAAAGTCACGAAAACTTGCTATACCTTTTAGCATATCTCTAAAACAACAAAAGACACGAGTATGTGTTGGGGCAGGCGATGGCGATGCGGCAGACAACGCAAAATAAATGGATATCGCTGATGTAATTAGAAAAATAATGGCGGGTAACAAAAAAGCAGGTTGGTGAGCGTAAATGAATCCACCCGTAATCATTAAGATTGATACTATTACTCCATTCAGCGAGATCATGATATTCGCTTTAGTGGCGGCAAGTGCAATCATATCGAGCTGAGCCCGATAGGCATTACGAAACATTGTTTCAACGCTTTTAGAAGACGCAGATGTTTTCCGTTTTTTTTTCTTCTTCTTCAACGCTTTTTCTGGAAGTGGTTTTTCCAGAGAATCAGAGTCTTCACTGTTGATTGATTTTGTCATTATTAATGATTATCTTCCTTGTCTTGTTTGCTGGATGTATAGGGTAACTTTACATGACCGTAACGTACGATTAAAACTGCAATAGTCAATATCATTATTGTTAAACCTATTTCCAGTAACTGCCAATGTTCAAATGATTTGGAGTCAAGGATAATGTATCGCGCTAACGCGACAATTGCGATATAAATGGGAAAACGAATCGGAAGGCGATGTTCCTTATAATAGATTTGTATCATTGCTATGATTTCCAGATAGATAAATAATAGGAGAAGATCTTTTAGATCAACTTTCATTTTATCTATCATCACCATAACTTCTTGACCTACAGCTATCACCGTTGCTATTAAAATAATTAAAAGCCCTAGCTGTTCTATGAGATGGAGAACTGAGTGAACTGCTTTATTTTTATCCATGGATACTCATAAAATGATTAATCATATATAAGTTGGGTATTATAACAGAATGGTCTCGTAGAATACTTAATAAAATACGGGAGCAATGTTACAAATAAAAAAGAGTACAGCCATCAACATAGTAATGTGCTTGTAAAAGAATCGCATTAATACAGGTTAGTAAATTATTTAACACTTGCAACTATTATTTTTCCAGAGGAGGAATCGCTTTGATAAACCGCTACATTCTGGATTGCATCTAGAGTTGCAATGCCTTTATATCAAATTATTGAAGTGGAACGACAATACCAGATTGATTTGAATTCTTTGAGAAAGTAGTGATTCCGAAGACGATACGGAATAACAAACTCATAAGAAATGAATCTAATATAGAAGTAACTTTTTGAAAAATCGTAATTAATTTATTTTAATAGACACAATATTATTTTAATGTACTTCAAGTCCCAGTCATTAATCTTTTCATATCTAATAGACTTATTTTTGCAACTTTTGCAAGGGCCCTTTGATCTGGAATCCATAAGCACTTGTTTTTACATTCTATCAATCCCTGTTTTCTCAGCTTTTGGAAAACCCTGTTTACATGAATTGAAGTTAGACCTAATGCGTCGCCGATGTCTTCCTGAGTAATTGGAAAGGGGACGCAGTCTAATTTTTCATCGTGTAATGACTGTTCTCTTAAATAGAGACTTAATAATAAAAATGCAACTTTTGCATTTGCAGGGTGACTGGCAATGGATGTTAAGACAGTGTGGCACCTTTCTGTGATCATGTCTGATACAGAGCTAATAGCAAATGCTAAATCAGGAACTTCAGAAATTATAGAACGAAAACGTTCTATTGGGAAAGCGCACATAGTTACATCTGAAATGGCAATTGCACTGTGATCAAGTATGTTCTTGTGTCCGATTTTATAGCATAAGAAGTCACCAGGTAAGGCAAAACGTAAAATTTGGCGATCTCCATTGTCCAGATTTTTAAATAAACTTACCCATCCCTCGTATAAGGTATAGGCTTTGTCAGCTTTATCTCCTTCATGGTAAAGGTACTCACCCGCTGAATACTTCACTTGGCATGAACGAAGTTTTCGAGCCTTATCTAGATATTTAGTTTGTAACTCACCAAACAATGCAGTTTCACGAATAGCGCAATCCTTGCATTTAGGTAAATTCTGAGTAATCGATTTCATAGACGGATGCTGCTCAACAGAAAAAGTAAACCTAACCTAACATAGGTTATTATAGTGTATGTCTCTGTTTTAGTAGATTACCCTTAAAATACATAGATAATAGTGGTCGTTTCTATGATCAATGGGCTCAGGTTTATTTAGGAGCTTTTAGTGTAACCATTTTTTCCATTTGAGGAGCAAGCTCGTTGGTTATTCCTTTGATAACATCACCAAACACAGTGCCAAGTAACCCCATATTCATGATAGAAATGTAGGTTTTACCATCACTTTTTTCGTAAATAGCAATCTTACAAGGCATCATAACTGAGATTCGTTTTAACTCATCGTGAATCAAGATATCTGCTGCTGCTTTTGGGTCACACATGCCGATAACTTTATTAGGCCCGATATCAACCTTGACAACTTTTTTTAGATTCTTTTGAAAGTTGATTTTCCAGGACTTAGGTACTTTCCAACCCATCTCTTTAGCATTTCCTATAACCTTCTCAATTGTTTCGTCAAATCCGTAGGGGCTTGAATATTCTTTAATCATTAAATCGGGTAGCATTTTAACGCCGATAAATGCAGCTAATACTGCGCCTAGAACGAGTGAAATGAGAATAGTAAGGAGTTTTGACATTGGGTATTCCTGTTTATTGAAGGAGGTGGATGTAAGAAGCTTTATAATATTTCATGAAGCCTGAAAAACGTCTAGCGGAACGTTCTTTTGCTTAAAAAATACTAGCAACTTTCATTATTGATAATATTAACCTATGTTAGCTTTTTAATCTTTAATATTTTTTCTGGGATCAAAATTATAATACATTTTTTCTGGAATCAGATCGTAGCTCCATGGAAGATTGCTTACTTTCCAGCCACTAACAACGCGTCTTCCCTTGTTTTTTCCGGTCTTTGCTTTAACCCCTTCAAATCCTTCAACTTGTGAATATACTTTTTTAAAGCCTGCCTCATAAAGCTTTTGAACAGCAAAAGGTGCTCGACTACCTGTTGCACACATAATAATAACAGGGCTTTCCTTGCTGAGTTTTTTTGCGGCTAATACATTCTCAACAGCTGCAGTGAAGTTTTTATTTTTTTTCAGTTTAAAAGTGCCAAACTTGCCCTTCTTTTTCATTTTCCAAATACTAGAATCAAATCGGTAGGGAATGTTTGCATCAACTGTATCAGGTATTCCCGTATAGTGAATTTCAGCTTGATTGCGTACATCCAGAAGTAAAACCTTATCAGGGTTAGCTGTTTTAATATCGAAAGCTTCCTGTGCAGTTAAATAAAGATCATAAGGAGTATGCTGCCATTCTTTGGTCAGTTTATCTTTGTCGTAGGAAAACCCACAGCTATTAAAGAGAAATAGTGAAATAACGATGAGAGTGTGTTTCATTTGGTTTGCTCGCTTGGTTTATGGTTTCTTTGTTAATCAATCAACACAACATTCATCCTGCAAAAAGTGAATCAACGCATTTAGACTTTCGTATTGAGGAATACAATACAATATTCTGCCTGCTCTTTGTTGAGTAATCAAATTAACAGAAACTAGTTTTGCGATATGATGTGACAAGGTTGAGTTGGGGATATTTAGTCTTTCTTGAAGAATACCAACGGGAAGACCTTTATGTCCCGCTTTAACCAGTAACTTAAAGATAGCTAAACGAGTAGGGTGCCCTAACTCCTTTAATATGCCTGCAACATGTTCTAATTCCATATTTCGATGATAGCAGAAATAGATTGCAAGGTTTTGTAGCAAAGACTATATTTCGATATACCTAGAAACATGGATAATAAGAAAGTATGTCAGCAGAAACCACAGTGATGTTTAAGCAAACCTTAGAAATGTTTGTATTTTTGGCGGTTGAGTTAACGATCCTTTTTTTGCTAATAAGTTATTTAGTTGGAGTGATACAGCTTTATATTCCTCCAGAAAAGATAAAAAGCATATTAAGTTCAAAGCACGGTAAGGGCTATTTGATAGCAGCGTTACTTGGGTTAATAACCCCTTTTTGCTCTTGCTCGACTATTCCATTTTTAAAAGGTCTCCTCAGGGCTCAGGCGGGCTTTGGTCCAATGATGGTGTTTTTGTTTGCAAGCCCACTTTTGAACCCCATTGTTATCGCCTTATTTGTTGCTACATTTGGTTTGAAAATTGCGGCATTGTATTTTTCCCTTGCCATGGGAGTTTCAGTTATCGCTGGCTTCGTTCTGGAAAAACTGGGCTTTGAAAAGTTTATAAAACACTTTGATGAAGATAAACCAGATAGAGATTCATCAGGTAGTAGTTGTTGTTCCACTCAGAAACAAGTTAGCAAATGGAGAAAAATTTGGGATAGCAGCTGGTCAGATTTTAAAGTAGCGTTACCTTATCTGTTTATTGGTGTACTTTTAGGATCTATTATCCATGGGTTTGTACCAACTGATTTTATTACCAAGTATGCCAGTGAAGATAATTTATTAGCCATCCCGTTTGCTGCTGTAGTAGGAATTCCCTTATATGTCAGAGCGGTAACCATGATCCCCTTAAGTGCCGCATTTGTTGCCAAAGGTATGGGTATTGGAGCAGTAATGGCATTTGTTATAGGGAGCGCAGGAGCAAGCCTGCCAGAGGTAATCCTGTTAAAGTCAATGTTCAAAAATCAGCTAATACTGGCATTTTTGCTGGTAGTTTTAGGGATGGCAGTTTTTACTGGACTGGTTTTCACTTTTATTTTTTAAATGGTTTTCATTGCGATTATTCTTTTTTCAATAAATTCTCTTTATCAAAATTCCTGCGGTACAAAACGGCTACATTCCCAATTTTCTGTATGAGTGTGGTTTTATGTTTTGAAGTGAGTTCCGCAACAAGAGCATCTCTTGCATCACGATCTCCAAGATTTACTTTGAGCTTGACGAGCTGGTGAAATTCCAGAGCATTTTCTAGTTCATCGCTAATACTATCTTTCATGCCGTGTTGTCCAACGGTCACAATTGGCTTGAGTTTATGTGCTATTGCTTTAAGCTGTTTTATTTCTAATTTATCCATAAGTGAATTGTAAAGGAGCCTATGAACAAGTCCAATTATTTTATGCTGATTATCTCAGTCTAAATCTAATTGGACTTGATCTGGGTCTCCTTAAGTGACGTAATGGAAAATGGCGAGAAGTAAAACAAGTGGAAGCTGGTTAAAAGAGCATTTTGATGACGAGTATGTAAAGCGCTCCCAGAAAGAGGGCTATCGTTCACGCGCGGTATATAAACTTGAAGAGATTCAGAAAAAAGATAATTTAATCAGGCCAAATATGCAGGTGGTCGATTTAGGGGCAGCCCCAGGTGGCTGGAGTCAGTATGCTGTGCAGCTAGTAGGTAAAAACGGCAGAGTGGTTGCCAGCGATATTCTAACGATGGATCCACTGCCTTTTGTAGAATTTATTCAGGGAGACTTTACAGAAGAAAGCGTCCTAAATGAAATTTTAGACGTACTCAATAAAGATTCACATAATTTCAAGGCTGATGTTGTAATTTCAGATATGGCACCCAATATGACTGGTGTAGAAGCAACAGATCAGCCTCGTTCTATATATTTATGTGAACTATCTTTGGATATGGCATGTCAGATATTGAAACAGGGTGGGTCCTTTGTAGCTAAGGTTTTTCAAGGGGATGGTTCAGATGCCTTTTTAAAGGAGGTTCGAAGCCACTTCAGCAAAGTGAAAATTCGTAAGCCCAAAGCTTCAAGACCACGAAGTCGGGAAGTTTATATAGTGGCGCAGGGGTTTTATAGCTAATAATTTTGTATGTATTAGTGTAATATTAAGCCTAAACTTATACGACAGTATTCCATCAAACTTTAGTTGTTGGAGAACTAGTTAACAAAGAATAGATATTTAGAGGTTAATTTCTTGAACGATTTAAATAAAAATATAGTGATGTGGGTAGTAATTGCCCTGGTATTGGTTGCTGTTTTCAGCAAATTCAATGTGCCTACGCAACAATCAAGTGGACTTTCATATTCTGAGTTTATTGATCGCGTAGAAAATAAAGAAATACAAGAAGTCGTGATTAGTGGGCAAACCATCACGGGGACGAGTAATTCTGGCGATTTTCAAACCTATGCGCCTTATAACGATCCTAAATTAATTGATGATTTATACACGAATGACGTAAAAATAAATGTCAAGGAACCTGAAGGTCGTTCAGTTCTGGTTGATATTCTGGTTAATACCATTCCATTTTTACTGATTATTGGTTTATGGATTTACATCATGCGCCAGATGCAAGGCGGGGGTGGCAAGGGCGGCCCTATGTCTTTTGGTAAAAGTAAAGCACGCATGATGACTGAAGATCAGGTCAAAGTTACTTTTAACGACGTAGCAGGCTGTGAAGAAGCTAAAGAAGAAGTTTTTGAGGTTGTTGAATTTCTGCGTGATCCCAGTAAATTTCAAAAATTAGGCGGTAAAATTCCACGTGGTGTTTTGCTTGCAGGTTCTCCTGGTACGGGTAAAACGTTACTTGCTAAAGCAATAGCAGGCGAAGCTAAGGTTCCATTTTTTAGTATCTCCGGTTCTGATTTTGTTGAAATGTTTGTTGGCGTGGGTGCATCACGTGTTCGTGATATGTTTGAACAGGCGAAAAAACATGCACCATGCATTATCTTTATTGATGAAATTGATGCTGTAGGTCGCCAGCGTGGCGCAGGCCTTGGTGGTGGAAATGATGAACGTGAGCAAACATTAAACCAGCTACTGGTTGAAATGGATGGATTTGAAGGAACAGAGGGCGTAATTGTTATCGCCGCTACTAACCGTCCTGATGTGCTAGATCCAGCTTTACTACGTCCTGGTCGATTTGATCGTCAGGTTGTGGTGCCATTACCTGATGTTCGTGGTCGTGAGCAAATTTTAAAAGTTCATATGCGTAAGGTACCTTTGGGTGATGACGTAAAGCCTGCAATTTTAGCGCGTGGTACACCCGGTTTTTCTGGTGCGGACTTGGCAAACCTTGTCAATGAAGCAGCTTTATTTGCTGCAAGAAGCGATAAACGCACGGTTGGCATGGAAGAATTCGAACAGGCAAAAGATAAAATCATGATGGGTGCTGAGCGTAAGTCTATGGTGATGAGCGAAAAGGAAAAATCCAATACGGCTTACCATGAAGCAGGTCACGCCATCGTAGGCTTAACTGTTCCAGATCATGATCCGGTATATAAAGTCACTATCATTCCTCGTGGGCGTGCTTTGGGTGTCACCATGTTTTTACCTGAAGAAGATAAATACAGTGCCAGTAAGCAGGCTCTTGAAAGTCAGATATCAACTTTATTTGGCGGTCGCATTGCCGAGGAAATGATTCTGGGTAAAGGTGGCGTAACTACCGGTGCATCCAATGATATCGAACGTGCGACTGAAATTGCACGTAATATGGTAACTAAATGGGGCTTGTCAGAAAGGCTCGGTCCATTGTCTTACAGCGATGAAGAAGGCGAGGTTTTCCTTGGTCGCTCAGTTACTCAGACTAAACATGTCTCTGATGATACTGCACATGAAATAGATGATGAGATACGTACTATTATCGATTCAAACTATGAGCGTGCAGAAAAAATCCTGAAGGAGAAAAAAGATATATTACACGCTATGGCGGAAGCTTTGATTAAATATGAAACCATCGATGAAAAGCAGTTAACAGCGCTAATGAAAGGTGACGTACCGCCACCACCTGAAGACTGGACTGACGATGATGCGCCGATTGATGGTGATGATGGTGGTTCAGCTGTTGAGGCTGACTCCACTAGGAAAGATAAGAAGTCAGATAAAAAAGATACTATTGGAGATCCTGCAGAGTCGCATTAATTTTAATCTAGAGGCATAAAAAAAGGACGCAAATTTAGCGTCCTTTTTTTATGAACTTATCAAATTGATTAGTGTTCTAAATAAGTAGTTTTATGCTCGGTTTTCTGAGTAAAGGTGTATGTGTTTCTAGAATTTTCAAAGCTCCCATCTAGATTAAAAAAAAGTACGTTCGTCTTTTTTTGGGATTGAATAAACAGAAGAGCTGATACTATGTGTTTAAAAATTACACAAATAAATAAGTATAAATTATGAGCAGAAAATATTTTGGAACAGATGGTATACGTGGTGAGATTGGCAAAGCTCCAATGACGCCTGATTTTGCACTCAGGTTAGGTTGGGCAGCAGGAAAAGTACTCGCATCACAAGGTGCTTCTTTAGTGGTAATTGGAAAAGATACGCGTATATCAGGCTATATGTTGGAAACAGCACTCGAAGCTGGTTTGGTGGCCGCCGGTGTTAATATCCGTCTGCTAGGACCAATGCCCACTCCTGCTGTGGCATATTTAACAAGAACTTTTCGCGCATCAGCGGGTATTGTTATCAGTGCATCCCATAACCCGTTTCAGGATAACGGTGTAAAATTTTTCTCAAGTGAAGGTACCAAGCTTTCAGATGAGACCGAACTGAAAATTGAAGAATATCTAGATCGTGATATTGAAACCGTAAGTTCCGAGAATTTGGGAAAAGTTGAACGCGTTGATGATGCAGCAGGACGTTATATAGAGTTTTGCAAACGCTCAATACCCACAGATGTTAGTCTGGAAGGATTACGGATCGTAGTTGATTGTGCCAATGGTGCTACTTACCATGTAAGCCCGGAAGTTTTTACCGATCTTGGAGCAGATGTTATTAAAATTGCTGCAGAGCCAGATGGGCTTAATATCAATAGAAATTGCGGTGCAACCTCGCTTGCTTTCTTGCAGAAGAAAGTAAGACACTTCCGAGCTGATTTAGGAATCGCGCTTGACGGTGATGGAGACCGTTTAATGATGGTTGATCATAAAGGCGAAACCATAGATGGTGATGAAGTATTAGCGATGATAGCCGCACACCGACATGAAAATGGCACATTAGGTGAGCATGTAGTAGGAACCTTAATGAGCAATCTTGGACTTGAAAAAGCAATAACGGGTATGGGGCTAAAATTTCACCGTGCTGATGTGGGAGATCGCTATGTCATGGATATCATGCGTCAGACAGGTGGTATACTCGGCGGTGAATCATCTGGGCACACCATCATTCGGGATCGGATTGCAACCGGGGATGGCACCATAGCTGGATTACAAGTTTTGCATGCGATGATCGATAGTGGCAAGACGCTGCATGATTTAAAACAGGTTATGACAAAATATCCGCAAAAATTAATCAATGTCCGCACCAAGAATAAAATAGACCTCGAAAATAGCAAAGAAATACAAGCGGCTGTTAAACAGGCCGAAAAGAGCATGGGGTCTACAGGGCGAGTATTGCTGCGCGCATCAGGGACTGAGCCTGTCATTCGTGTCATGGTAGAAGCTGAACAAGAAAGCCAAACCATAGAGCACGCAGAAGCAATCGCAGAGGCTGTTGAAAAAAGCGCCAGTTGAGCATACAGCACACACTCTATTTCGTTTTTCTATTTGTAGGTTTTGCGCATAAACCATTTGATTTATGGGCTGGCTAGGGTTAATCTTCCGCGATTCGATAAAAGATAGCGGGATAAACTCATGCGTAAAACACTGGTAGCAGGAAATTGGAAGCTAAACGGCTCTAAAGATAGCATCAACGAACTATTAAAGGGAATTTTGGCAGGAATGTCAGAAGCCAAAACAGACGTTGCAGTTTGCGCCCCTTATATCTATATCCCACTTGTAGAAGAATTATTAACTGGAACTAATATTCGTTATGGTTCTGAAAGTATTTCAGAGCACGATTCAGGCGCATTTACCGGCGAAATCTCAGGCCCAATGTTGAATGAATTTTCATGTCATTACGCCATTGTAGGTCACTCAGAGCGTCGCACACTTTTTGGTGAGCAAGATGCCGATACCGCCAATAAATTTGCAGCGGCAAGAAAGCACGGTTTAACACCTATCCTGTGTATCGGTGAATTACTCGAAGAACGCGAGCAGGGGATCACCGAAGAAGTCGTAGCTCGTCAATTAGACTCAGTTATCGATCTGGAAGGCGTAGAAGCACTTGCAGATGCAGTTATCGCCTACGAGCCAGTCTGGGCAATCGGTACAGGTATGACAGCATCACCACAACAGGCTCAGGACGTACATGCATTTATCCGGGGTAAAATAGCTTCAATGAATGCTGATGTAGCAGCAAAAGTACAAATTCTATACGGCGGCAGCGTAAACGGCGGCAATGCTGACGAATTATTTGCAATGGAAGATATCGACGGCGGCTTAATCGGTGGCGCATCTTTAAAAGCAGAAGACTTCCTCGCGATTTGTCGCGCAGGTTAAGAGGCTGGCTTTCACAACCACCTCTAAGCAAACTTTAAGGTTTTAATATGTTATACAATATAATGTTAATCATCCAGATTCTAGTTGCACTGGGTATTATTGGTCTGGTTCTAATCCAGCACGGCAAAGGCGCAGATGCAGGCGCAGCATTTGGTGGCGGCGCATCAGGCACCGTGTTTGGTTCCAAAGGTTCAGGTAATTTTTTAACAAAATTAACAACTGCTCTAGCCATTGTTTTCTTTTCCAACTCACTCATGCTTGCATGGTTGGTAGCGCATCCAGATAGCGCTGATGGAAAGTCAATTATACCAGCGGCAGTAACTGAAACCATGCCGACAGAAGTTGCGGCACCCACTGCTCCAGTAGACGTTCCAGGTGGATCAAGTGCACCAGCAGCACCTTCTGCTCCAGCAGATGTGCCAGGTGGTTCAAATGCTCCAGCGGCAACGGAAGAAAAGCCAGCCCCAACGGATATTCCAAAATAAATCCCTCAGTGTTTTTTAAAACCTTGCCGATGTGGTGAAATTGGTAGACACGCACGCTTGAGGGGCGTGTTGCGTAAGCAGTGCCGGTTCGACTCCGGCCATCGGCACCAAATACCTCGACTCAGGACATCTGGGTTAGATAAAAGCCCGCTTTGCGGGCTTTATTGTTTGTGGTGGTGGCTGATACTAAAAACCCGGGGGGTGCCATTTCAGGAACCTCTGATCAAGTCCAATTATTTTTAGCATGCTAAAACAGCCGCTATTTTCCATGAAGATCGCCGCAATAGAACGACAATTACGACTCACTTCATGAACAATAGTAGACGTTTTTTCTGCGCTAAATTCTAATCGACTTAATCAGAGGTTCCTTAAAAAGAATAGCTGAAACGAGATAAGCACTTTGATTTTCCTAGCTGATTGCTGGATGCGCTGTCGCTTATCTACTCGGTTTGTGGTTGAGCATTTAATCTATAAAGCCGTGACGTCCAAACTCCAGCCTAGTTTGTTTCTAAGTATATGAAAATAATCGTATTCCTTGGGGTGCATTAACTGTAATTTGTGAGATTTTTGGCGAATCTTAATATGATCTCCAGCTTTTAATTCTATATTGGATTGACCATCAAATGACAAACGCGCATCGACATTTCGGTTATCACACATGCTGATATTGATGCGACTTTCATTGCTAACCACTATCGGACGATTGCTTAGAGTGTGCGGGCAGATTGGCACGAGTACCACGGCATCCAGTCCGGGATGGAGAATAGGACCACCGCCTGAGAGTGCATAGGCGGTAGAACCTGTTGGTGTGGCGATGACGATACCATCAGCACGCTGGGTATTTACAAAGTGATCATCAATATGAGTGGTAAATTCAATCATGCGAATATCATTTCTGACGTGAAGCACAACATCGTTTAGTGCAATGCCTTCACCGAGGCTGGTTCTTCCGCGAAAAGCTTCAGCATGCAGTAGCGAGCGTGTCTCAAGGGTATAATCTCCCTTCAGCATCTTGCTTAATTCGGTGTTTATTTCATCGGGAGAAATATCTACTAAAAAGCCAAGCCGGCCAAGGTTTATGCCAATTACAGGGATATTTTTATCTGCCAGTAAACGACCTGCTTTTAGCAGAGTGCCGTCGCCACCAACGACGATGGCTAGATCAATGCAGTCACGAAATTGATCAGTGCTCATTGCTTCTATGTCTAGTAGTTTTGCCGCATTTTCTTCGGCGACAATTTTAAAATCTTCTTTTTTCAGGAAGTCATGGAGTTGCTTTAAGGTATTTTCGATACGATTGTCTTTTTGTTTTGAAAAAATACCGACGGTTGTAAATTGTTTCATGCATTTCCCTCGTAATATAACTACACTTGGATATTTTGAGGCCTCTCGCGCAAAGGTCTCGTATTCATAATACTAGCGTAAAAATCATCGAAAAGAGACCTTTGTAAAAGATATGAAATCCTTATTTTCACCACCTTCAGCAATGACCGGTAATTTATTAATGCTGATTACCGCATCTCTGTGGGGCTTTGCTTTTGTCGCGCAAAAGACAGGCATGGAATATCTAGGGCCTTTTATGTTCAGTGCAATCCGTTTTAGCGTGGGTGCTACCTGTCTGGTGTTTTTGGTTCGCTGGTTTGGGAGTAAAAAGTTAAGCAGAAGTGGTCTGATATCAGGTGTCGTAATGGGGGTTGTATTAACCTTTGGTGCGATGCTTCAGCAGATAGGAATTGTCGAAACAACAGCGGGTAAAAGTGGTTTTATCACGGCGATTTATATTTTGCTGGTGCCTGTTTTTCTCTCTTTCTCTGGAAAGCGACTGTCACTGCAAATCTGGCCTGCTGCGTTTTTGGTACTAACAGGCTTATACTTATTAAGCATAAAAGGCGGCGAGTTTGGAACGATTAACAAGGGTGATTACTGGGTATTGGCATCGTCAATATTCTGGGCAATACATATTTTGTTAATCGAAAAAGCAGTCAAGTGGCATGATCCATTGCGCCTCTCTATTGTGCAGTTTTATACCTGTGCGCTATTGTCTTTGGCTGGTGCCTTTGTATTTGAAACAGTTGTTTGGAAAGACATTGTGTTTGGCGTAAAAAATGGTTTTATGGAAGTCGCGTATGCCAGTATTGCCTCAGTAGCCATTGCTTATACTTTGCAAGTTTTTGCGCAGCGGTCAGTGCCTTCCCATCATGCTGCTTTGATTTTGTCACTAGAAGCTGTGTTTGCAGTTGTCGGCGGAGTTTGGCTCTTGGGTGAGGAATTGACTATTCGGATGCTAGTGGGTTTTGCGTTGATGTTTGCGGGGATAATTCTGGCGCAGTGGAAGTTTAAAAAGGTTCTGATCCCAAAAACTGGGGGGGGTGCCAATTAGGTTTTCACACTTTTTTATTATATCCGTCCGATTGGAAAAACTGCTCTCGGGCAGTTTTTAAAATGGTAACGACACCAGGGTGTTTAACTTTACGATCCATCGAAATGGCATGGAATGACTCCATTACTTCAGTTGTTTCTCCAATTGTTTTTACATTAAATGAGGCCTCAACTTCTTTAGCCGTTATGGAGGGTGCGATAAAAATTCCTGCACCCTTTTGTCCAAATGCCTTCATCAAAGCGCCATCATCAAACTCAGCAAGGATATAGGGGAAAATATTATTATTTTTAAACCAATGCATTAACTTGCTTTTAATGGATGATGCCTCTCCAGGTAGCAGTAAGGGCATATTGTTTAAGCAAGCAGGAAATTCTTGCTGCATATTATTAAGTAGTTCTTCTGTGCAAAAGAAGGTAACTCCACATTTTCCTAAATGATTGTTAAAGCCTTTTATGCTAGGTGTATCAGGCATAGCTCTATCTGAAATAACAATATCCAGTCTATGCTCTGCTAGTTCGCTTAATAAAGTTGTGAGGTTGTCTTCCCGGCAGATAATTCGCATGGAGTTATCAAGGTGCAAGACAGGCTCTAACAGACGATAAGCAATGGATTTTGGAATAGAGTTTGCAATACCTGCCTTAAGGTGAGGAGGTCTTTTACTCGGTTTATTGTGTAAAACTTCTTCTAACTCATTGCCTAGTGAAAAAATGTCATTGGCATAGCTTTGTACCACTTCACCTGCATCAGTTAATTTTAAATTACGCCCTGATTTCTCAAAAAGGCAAATATCTAACTGTTCTTCCAATTGCGATAGCTGACCACTAATCGTTTGAGGGGTTAGGAATAACAGTTTGCTAGCCTTAGAGATGCTTCCTTCTTTAGCTACCATCCAGAAATAACGTAAGTGTTTATAGTTAATGATACAATCCTTCGTAAAATACGATGTGTGTGTGTGGAATACTCGAATTTTATAAAATTATATCAGGCAATATAATGAAGCTCTATATCCATCACTAACCCAGATAAACAAAATACGGCAGAAAATAAAATGGCAGACAAAAAAGAATACATTGCTCCCTGGGAGAAAGCCTTTAAGCTAGTGCTGACACCAATTGAGGAGTTCATTCAACGCCAGACTACCAGTGGTATTTTGCTTATGTTGTGTGCTGTTATTGCAATTATCATTGCCAATAGCCAATGGTTTGAAGTCTATCACCATATTCTGGAAGCCAAAGTTAGTCTAGGTGTTGGTGACTGGGTGCTTTCCATGAGTATTCATCATTGGATCAATGATGGATTAATGGCGTTGTTCTTCTTTCTTGTCGGGCTTGAGTTAAAAAGAGAGCTTTTAGTAGGGGAGCTGTCTAGCTTTAAAGCAGCACTCTTACCCATTGTCGCTGCTATTGGAGGAATGGTGCTACCTGCATTGATCTACTTTGGTTTTAATCCATCTGGGCATACTGCTGATGGCTGGGGTATACCCATGGCAACAGATATTGCCTTTGCGCTTGGTGTTTTAGCATTGCTTGGTAATAGAATACCCGTAGCGCTTCTTGGTTTTCTGGTTGCTCTGGCGATTGTTGATGATTTGGGCGCGGTTCTGGTTATAGCTGTTTTCTATACTGAACAGCTTAACTTTTCAGCTTTAATGGGTGTGGCAGTCATTATGATTATGCTGACAAGTTTAAATATGGGTGGGATACGCAGACCTCTCCCTTATATGTTATTGGGCATTCTACTTTGGCTATTCTTTTTAAAAAGTGGCGTACATGCGACCTTGGCAGGTGTTTTTCTTGCTTTCATTATTCCTATTCGACCCAAATATAATCCGGAGCAGTTTTTAAGTGGAGCGAATGAATTATTGAAAAAGATTGGGGGTATTTATCATTCAGAGCCCAATATTATTAAAAACAATAAAATGCGAGCCCATATTCGTTCTTTGGAAAACGGGATTCGTAATGTGCAAGCTCCTGCTCAGATATTAGAACATCATATGCATATTCCCATTGCCTATCTAGTCATTCCTATTTTTGCACTGGCAAATGCAGGTGTACCGATAGACTTAAAAGAACTTGGCGGAAATATTTTTCACCCGGTTAGTATGGGAATAATAGCGGGGCTAGTTTTAGGCAAACTTGTAGGCATCGCTGGATTTGTATGGGTAGCCTTGAAACTAGGCATTTGTACCTTACCAGTTAGTTTCAATATGAAGCATATTATAGGTGTCAGTTTACTAGGCGGGATTGGATTTACCATGTCTATATTTATTGCAGAGCTAGGCTTTGCCCATAGTCCCGAAGACTTACTTTTGGCAAAAACAGGAATTTTACTTGCATCCGTAATTGCTGGGGTAGCGGGTTTTATCTGGCTCTATATCTTTAGTGATAAAACCGTTTAAATATTAAAAATACACAAGATTTTGACTGGAATAAAAGAGATCAATTATGAAAAATATTAATATTAATATGAATATTGTAGCTCTATCCATTTTTTTGTCTCTTAGTTCTGTAGAAGCTGTCGAGTCTCTTTCAACCGCAGAATTAGCATTGCATTGTTCACATTATCAGACTGACCCTAAAGGCAAAGATGCCGTTTTTTGTGTTCGTTATATTCAAGGCTTTATAGATGGTGCAATAGCAACTGATGAACGAGTCATTTCAAATATTGTTAAGGAAAATGCTCAGAAGAAACTTTTTCAGAACGTGCAATGAGAACCCGATTAGGTAAGCTCAAGCTTTATGGCGTAACCTATTATGCAGATTTTTGTCTTGGTGAGCCTGTACAGTTAAAAGGAGTTGTTAGTAGTGTTGTTAAAGATTTAAATAATGCTGGAAAACAATTGTTAGCACGTGATGCTGTTTATAAAACATTGCGGGAAAAATATCCTTGTAAATAAAGCTAAAGGGGCCTTAATTGTGAGTGGCACTCCCCCCGGTTTTTATATATTTGTTGAAAGCAGATGAGAAATTCCTGCCAATAAAGCGCTTTAAAAATTTAAAATCTAAACGCACAATTTCCATGTCGCCGACGATAATATCATTATCCTGATTATAGGTATGGTATCCCAGAGCGCCTTTGTCGGGTTTTAGTGTGTTGACTTTTTCTTCCTTATAGCCGCCCACGATTTGTAAAACCCTATTGATATTGGCTTGATGGCCATAGCGTTTTCCACAGTTTTGCGAGATGCGGTATAGATTGTTTTCATGTTGTAGGAAATGCCCCGCCATTCTGGCATTTTCTACGTCACTAATGACAGGTTCATCATAGATTTTCACGAAGGGTGTATTGAATAGATCGGCGGATTTGTAAATAGAGAGTTCATCATTACATTCAGTGCCTTTTACAATTTCAGTGGTAAATAAAAACCAGTTTTCACCTAGCTTTAAGGGTGTGGTGTCCACCGCCTGAATATTATCCAGTAGGGTTTGTTTTTTCTCCCACTTATACGGGAAATCGGTGCATTCAAACAGGTCTACAGTACGATTGTCTGCACTTTCAGGGATCATATAATAAGTGCCATTTTCTTCAAAAACATTGGGATAAGATAAATGGTAACCCTGTTTTAAAATGATTTTTTCGTTGATAAGTTTTTTATTGGCTATATCGAGCTCTGCTGCCATTAGGTAGCCATGATAGTCCTCAAACTTTAATTCTTCATAAAAGATGAAATACTTTTGATCCCTATAAACAATGAATGGATCTGCCTGAAAAACATCAGGCTCTGGCATGATTCTTTGCCATTTATCCTCATTTGTTTTTTTGAAGACGATAATCCACTGAGCAGGAATAAAAGCTTCAAACAACACCCTTTTTAGAGATAACAATAAATAAACAGACTTTTTTGAAAGAGATAATGAGGAACGGTTATATTCCAGTTGTTCCGGATTAATTCCGAGTCGTTTGCAAAGTAGGGTGATTTTGTTCTGGGTAGCTTGCAAAGTACGTTTTATTGAAATTGGGTGAGCAGATAAATTTGCCTGCTTTATTAATTCACCATTTTTAAAGATTTTAAGCTCAACAACTCTGCTGCCAATTGACCTTTTATAGACTCCTTCTTGCAGGTGATCATAGCCCGCGATGGTCAGTTTATAAGTAGAATCCATATTGACTCTATGAACTCAGTTCAGCATGTTTTAAGTTATTTGTTTCATTGTGTTGATGCAAGCTCTGGTACAAATCCTGATGCTGTTTAGCCTGTTGCTCAAGTGTAAAGTTATCAAGTGTCCGTTGTCTGGCGGCTTTGCCTAACTGGGTAAACTCATCTTTATCCATTTCAAGCATTTTTTGCCAGGCTTCTGCCATTGCCTCATTATCATCTACAGGGGTAATTATTCCGGTGTCACCAATAATATAATCATTATCGCCCACATCAGTGGCAACGCAGGGAATACCTGAAACCATTGCTTCACCAAGGGTTAAGGGAAATGCTTCTCCAAACGAGGTGAGGGTGGCAAGATCAAAAGCATTAACCACATCAGGGATGTCCTGACGATTGCCAAGCAACTGTACTTTGTCTTTAAGATCCAGTTCATTGATAAGATGGCTTAATTCTTTATTGTCATTATCCACATTTGTGCCGACCAGCATAAAATGAACATTGGCATGTTTTTTAGATAAAATTGCAGCCGAATGTAAAAAGCCAATATGATTTTTTTGGCGATGGAAGCGCGCGATTTTGCCAATTACAAATGCATCCTGAGGAATATTCAGGCTCTCTCGTACTTTTAAGCCAGCCTCTTTATTGGGAAAACACTTACTGGTATCTACGCCATTGGGAATTACCAGCGATTTGCTATTATCAAAGCCCCAGTCCAGATGCTGTTTTTTATTTAGATTTGAAACATACATCATGCATTCTGGTCGTTTTGAGATTAATCCCCAGCTGCGTAGTTGTAGGCGTTTTCTGATGGGTTCTTTGTCGTAATGTTCTAATGGTTCGTGGACGGTCCAGATTACAGGCGGTTTTTTGGGTAGGAAATGATTAAACAATGTTCCCACTACGCCACCTTCGTACATGGTGCCGTGGATTACGTCAGGATTAAATTCCTTTAAAATTTTATAAGCTTTGCGAAGGTTTAATGGATTCTTTTTAAGGTAAAGCGAATGTACAGGAAGGCCCAGCTTGCGCACTTCATCCGCGAGATAGGTTTCCTCGTGAAGTGAGATAACGATCATCTCAAACTTGTTTTTATCCAGTTTTCCGAGTAGACGTAATAATTGTACTTCTGCGCCACCCGTGTTTAGGCTAGTAGTTATATGGGCTACTTTAATCACTTGATATTACCTTGTTTTTATCATTTTGAAGTCTGGACTTATTTTCTCATAGCTTAATAATTAATCAATATGCTATGGATAAATGGGGGTTTAGGCGGTATGTGGGGGAATATAACGGTAAAATTTAAAATAATTGCTTGAAAACCACCTAAAAACCATCATTATTTAACTATGCTAAATGACTCATCAGATCTCAATGATCGTGCCAAACATCTGCTAAAAGTGTTAATAGAAGGCTATATTACAGATGGCCAGCCGATAGGTTCAACTTTGCTTGCAAAACGTAGTGGTCTTGATCTTAGCCCTGCAACGATACGTAATGTCATGGCCTCACTTGAAGAGGCGGGTTATATTCATGCGCCGCACACTTCGGCAGGGCGTGTGCCTACCTCTCAGGGCTATCGTTTATTTGTGGATGCGTTGCTTAATGTTAAGCCACTGGAGGAACAAGAGTTTCATACGCTTAAGGTCGAAATGGGGCAAACATCCTCAAATGATCTGATTCACTCTGCCTCCAGCATGTTGTCTGGTTTGACCCAGTTAACCGGAATCGTAATGGCGCCCAAAATGGAAGCGCGCGCGATTAAGAAAATCGAATTTTTAAAATTATCAGAGACACAGTTGCTGGTAGTTCTGGTGATGTCGAATAATGATATTGAAAACCGCATGATAAATCTGGATCGTGAGTTCAGTGCCAGTGAGCTTCAACAAAGCAGCAATTATCTTAATGAACTATTGGTGGGAAAGGGTTTTCAGCAGGCGCGTCAGGCACTGATAGGGGAAATGAAACAGGTGCGTGAGGACATGAACTCTATGATGCTTTCCGCGATTGATCTGGGTGAACAGGCGATGTCAGGGTTTTCGGAAGAGAGTCAGGATGACTGCGTGGTTGCGGGTAGAACCAATTTAATGGACTATGATGATCTATCTGATGTGGTCAAGCTGCGTCAGCTTTTCACTGCATTTAATGAAAAACGCGATATTCTGGGTTTGCTAGATCGTTGCATGAACGCCGATGGTGTACAAATATTTATAGGCCGTGAATCTGGACAAGAAGTCTTTGGCGATTGTTCTGTGGTGACCGCGCCTTACCAGATTGATGAGTCACATATTGGTGTTCTCGGCGTGATTGGCCCGAAACGGATGCATTATGAGCGAGTCATTCCGGTTGTTGATATTACTGCAAAACTACTTTCTGCTGCCTTGCAAAAATAATTAATAAATCCTCTTGAATTGTATCTTTAAAACCCCATTTTCTAACGCAATATACAACTTCGGGAAGTGAGCATGAGCGACTCCAAAAAAAATCAGAATGACAAGGCTGAAGAATTAAAAGATGAAATTCTTGATGAGCTAGAATCCATCAAAGCCAAACAGGAAATGCAAGGCGATGAAGCTGATACAGCAACTAATGATGAAATAGATGGTGAAGTCACTGTCGAGTCACTGCAACAAGCGCTGGAATCATCTCAGGAGAAAGCGGATCAAAACTGGGAGACTGTTTTACGCATGAAAGCGGATGCAGATAACCAGCGCAAACGCACTGAAAAGCAAGTTGAAGATGCACATAAATTTGCGGTTAAAAAGTTTGTCGAGGAGCTATTACCAGTAGCGGATAGTCTTGAAATGGGGCTAGCGGCAAAAGGTGATGTTGAGAAAATTCGTGAAGGCATGAAGCTAACCATGAATGTCATGAATAAAGCGCTACAGAAATTTTCGGTTGAGTCAGTTAATCCCCTGGGTGAAAAGTTTAACCCAGACTTACATCAGGCAATGGCGATGCAACCCAGTGAAGAGTATGAAGAAGGTCATGTCAGTGCCGTAATGCAAAAGGGTTACACCCTAAATGGTCGCCTTGTTCGCCCTGCAATGGTTATGGTCGTAAAAAACTAGAAGTTGCTTTTTGAGGCTCCCTAGGAGCCAAAAAGTATGCAGGGAATCGCGAAGCGAGTCGCTGTGATGTTTAAAACAAGGGGCTTGTTGAGAAAAAGCCTCAAAAATGCACATGGCACCCCCCCTAGTTTTTAGCATCAGCGGTTCTTTATTGCTTATTTCAGAAAAACGCTTGATAAGTTAAAAATTAACCACACATTTAACACAACATTAAATTTTATTGAGTGATTCACTCTAAGAGAGAGAACAAAATGGGAAAGATAATCGGAATTGACTTAGGAACAACAAATTCTTGTGTCGCAGTAATGGAAGGTGACAAGCCTAGAGTTATTGAGAATGCAGAGGGTGATCGTACTACGCCTTCGATTGTTGCATTCGCCAATGATGAAGTATTAGTAGGTCAGCCCGCTAAGCGTCAGGCGGTAACTAATCCTGAAAATACTTTATACGCGATCAAGCGTTTAATCGGTCGTACTTTTGATGAAAAAGCAGTTCAAAAAGACATCAAATTAGTACCTTACAAAATTGTTAAAGCAGATAACGGCGATGCATGGGTTGAGGCTAACGGCAAGAAAATGTCTCCTCCTGAAGTTTCAGCACGTATTTTGCAAAAGCTAAAGAAAGATGCTGAGGATTACCTCGGTGAAAAAGTGACAGAAGCGGTTATTACCGTTCCTGCTTACTTTAATGACTCACAACGTCAAGCAACCAAAGATGCGGGTAAAATCGCAGGTTTAGAAGTTAAGCGTATTATCAATGAGCCAACAGCGGCAGCACTAGCTTACGGTATGGATAAAGCCGCAGGCGATAGCACCATCGCGGTTTATGATTTAGGTGGTGGAACCTTTGACGTATCAATCATCGAAATTGCAGAAATCGACGGCGAGTACCAGTTTGAAGTACTTTCAACCAATGGTGATACATTCCTGGGTGGTGAAGATTTTGATATGCGCCTTATTGATTACTTGGCAGATGAGTTCAAGAAAGATAACGGTGTTGATTTACATAATGACCCGCTTGCACTGCAACGTCTTAAAGAAGCGGCAGAGAAAGCCAAGATTGAGCTTTCATCAGCAACACAAACTGATGTAAACCTTCCGTATGTGACGGCTGATGCTTCTGGTCCTAAGCACTTAAATGTGAAAGTGACTCGTGCAAAACTTGAGTCTTTAGTTGAAGATTTAGTGAAGCGTACCATTGATCCTTGTAAAACAGCACTGAAAGACGCTGGCTTAAAAGCATCTGAGATTAACGATGTCATCTTGGTTGGTGGTCAGTCACGTATGCCAATGGTTCAGGAAGCGGTAACTTCATTCTTCGGTAAAGAGCCACGTAAAGATGTTAACCCTGATGAAGCGGTAGCAGTTGGTGCGGCAATTCAAGGTGGTGTTTTAGGCGGAAGTGTTACAGACGTTCTACTACTTGACGTTACTCCTTTGTCTCTGGGTATCGAGACAATGGGCGCGGTAATGACCAAGCTGATCGACAAGAACACAACCATTCCGACCAAAGCACAGCAGGTTTTCTCTACAGCAGAAGATAACCAAAATGCGGTAACGGTGCATGTACTTCAAGGTGAGCGCGAAATGGCATCTGGTAATAAATCATTAGGTCGATTTGACTTAAGCGATATACCACCAGCTCCACGTGGTCAGCCACAAATAGAAGTGACTTTAGATATTGATGCAAACGGCATTTTGAATGTTTCTGCTAAAGACAAAGCGACGGGTAAAGAGCAGTCAATTGTGATTAAAGCCTCATCTGGTTTATCCGATGAAGAAGTTGATGCAATGGTTAAAGATGCCGAAGCACATGCTGATGAAGATAAAAAAGCACGTGAAATGGTTGATGCACGAAATCAGGCTGATGGTCTGATTCACGCAACTGAAAAATCACTGGATGAATATGGTGATAAGGTTGATGAAGCAGAAAAGACCAAAGTTGCTGGATTGGTAGAAGAGCTTAAAGAAGCGGTTAAGGGTGATGACAAAGACTTAATTGAGAAGAAATCTCAAGAGTTAATGGAAGCATCTGGAACGTTGGCTCAAGCAGCAGCAGGCGGCGAGGCAGGTGAAGCACCAGAAGGCGCGGAAGCTGCAGCTGAAGATGAAGATATCGTCGATGCTGAGTTTGAAGAAGTAGAAGAAGATGGAGATAAAAAAGCTTAATAGCTTTTTTACTTACCCAAATCTCTCAGGAGATTTGGGTAAGACAGAATTCAAAGGTGCATCGGTGAAAGTCGATGCGCCTTATTTTATTTTTGATAAGCGTGTTTTTAGAAAAGAGCTAATAAAATGTCTAAAGTGTGTTATTACGAAGTCCTCAGCGTTCAAAAAAATTGTAGCGATGGTGAATTAAAAAAATCTTATCGACGCTTGGCAATGAAGTTCCATCCTGACCGTAATCCTGATAATGAAGAAGCTGAGCACAAGTTTAAGGAAGTTAAAGAAGCTTACGAGATTCTTTCAGACTCGCAAAAACGTGCGGCTTATGATCAATTCGGTCATGCAGGAGTAGATGGTAGCGCCCAAGGTGGTTTTGGCGGGGGCGGGGCTGGTTTCGGCGGATTTGGTGATATATTTGAAGACATTTTTGGTGGTCGTGGAGGCCAGGGAAGAGGCGCAAATGCGGCATACCGGGGTAGCGACTTACAATACAATCTTGAATTAACACTTGAAGAAGCGGTCTTCGGTACCACCGTAGATATTCGCATACCAACTAAAAAAACCTGTGAAACCTGTGATGGTTCTGGAGCAAAAGAAGGTAGTCAGCCTGAAACCTGTGGCACATGTCAGGGGCAGGGTCAGGTTAGAGTTCAACAAGGCTTCTTCTCTGTTCAACAGACCTGTCCACACTGTCAAGGGGCTGGTACTAAAATATCCGACCCCTGTAATGATTGTCATGGTGAAGGTCGCATTGAAGAGAAGAAAACGCTTGAAGTTAAAATTCCAGAAGGTGTTGATACAGGTGACCGGATTCGCCTAAGTGGTGAAGGTGAAGCAGGTATCAATGGCGGTCCTGCGGGTGATTTATATGTGCAAATGCACCTTAAAAAGCATGATTTATTTACCCGTGATGATATCGATTTGCATTGCATTATGCCGGTGCCATTTACCCAGGCGGCACTCGGTGGTACGCTCAAAGTACCTACCTTAAGTGGTGAAGTGAATTTAAAAATACCTGTTGAAACTCAAACGGGTAAGGTATTTCGTTTACGCGGCAAGGGTGTCAAGTCGGTTCGTAGTAGTGTGGCAGGTGATTTGCTATGTCAAATAAATGTAGAAACGCCTATCAACTTGACCTCTAAACAGAAAAAGCTGTTAGAACAATTTCAGGCAGCATTAGTTAAAGGTGGCGAAAAACACAGCCCGCAACAACATGGATGGGGCAACAAAGCAAAGTCATTCTTTGATGATGTAAAAGGTTGGTTTGAAGCGGAAAAAGAAAAATAACTCAGAGCATTCATCTTCTCCTCCAGCTTTGCGTTGCTCTCGTGCTCGGATGGTCACGTATTAGCATACGCTCACATCCTGTGCGCGAGTGCGCCTTAATCTGAAGAAAAATATGAACACTCTAAGTCATTTTTTTAATTATATACCTTTATCTTTGCACGAGAGTATGGCGAGAGAAAAATTAGCGTATTTTTGTCTGTTTTTCATAAAAATCTGGTTAATAGCAGGGCTATTGAGCATATTTTTAGGGAAATCAGGCGAAAATTAAGCTATTTTTATGCGTCATATCTTTCGTGCAAAGGTCTTACTTACACAAGAGTGGCAAAAACTGTGGGGGTATGCTTTTATTAGTTGCTCTCTTTATATTCTTGGAATTAAATAAAATATGATAAATATTGCAGTTGTCGGTGCCGCAGGTCGTATGGGAAAAATCCTGATTGAAGCCTGTGCAGAATCAGCAGAAGCCAGACTTAGTGTTGCAACTGAGCATCCAGATAGTTCTTTAGTCGGTGCTGATGCAGGAGAAGTTGCTGGTGTTGGTAAAAATGACGTAATTATAGCGGGTAGTCTTGATACTGCCGCAAATGATTTTGATGTATTAATTGATTTTACTCGTCCTGCTCCAACATTAAATCACCTTGATTGGTGTGTGAAAAATAACAAATCCATCATTATTGGAACAACAGGGTTTTCTGATGATGAAAAAGCTCAGATTGATACCGCGGGAAAACAAATTCCCATTGTTTTTGCAGCGAACTATAGTGTTGGTGTAACCCTTTCTTTGAAACTACTTGAAATGGCTGCGCGTGTTTTAGGTGATGAGGTTGATATTGAAATCATTGAATCACACCACCGTCATAAAGTAGATGCACCTTCTGGCACAGCGCTTAAAATGGGCGAGGTTATTGCAGATACTTTGGATCGTGATTTAACAGAACATGGTGTTTATTGCCGCGAAGGAGTAACTGGCGAACGTAAGCGAAAAGACATCGGTTTCCAGACTATTCGTGCTGGTGATATAGTTGGTGAACACACCGTTATGTTTGCGGATATAGGTGAGCGTATAGAGATTACACATAAAGCGTCAAGCCGCATGACCTTTGCCAAAGGTGCTGTAAGATCCGCCGTTTGGCTTGGGAGTAAATCGGCAAACGTATATGACATGCAAGATGTGTTAGAATTATAGAAAATAATTTATGGGAGCTTGAGTTGTATTGCACCATATTCCAAATATAATTAGTGTTTTAAGGGTAATCTTAGTATTACCCATTGCCATTCAGCTTTACAATGAAGCGTGGTCGAGTGCCTTTGTTTTGATTTTTATTGCTGGTATATCAGATGCAATTGATGGTTTTCTTGCGCGTGCATTTAAATGGCAAAGTAAATTAGGTTCTTTCCTTGATCCTCTTGCAGATAAATTATTGCTCGGGGTTATTTTTATCTCCCTTGCTTATAAAGGTGTTATTCCTGTTTGGCTCGTTGTTTTGGTTATTGCACGTGATACTCTGATACTTATGGGGGCTGGTTTTTACCAATGGATAACGCAGGAGTTAACAATGTCTCCTCTGTTTATCAGTAAGATCAACACTGCATTACAGATTATTTTTGTTTTAGCAATGATGTATCATCTGGCAATTGCTACTTTGCCTCAACAATCTATTTTTGTTTTGCAAATAGCAGTGGCAGTTACTACACTGCTTAGCGGAATTTTGTATGTAAAATATTGGATAGAATATACAATGTTATACTTCGCGGATAAAAAGAATAATCAAAAATGACACAAAGTTCACGCTGGTTCTGGTTAACCATTGCAGTTATTGGTGCCGCTTTATTGTATTTTCTGGCACCCATTCTACTGCCATTTATTGCAGGTGCTTTACTCGCCTATTTAGGTGATCCTCTGGTTGATCGCTTGGAAAAATGGAAAATTTCACGAACCCTTTCTGTGGTGATTGTATTTTTTGTGGTTTTTTTGATTATCTTACCCGTTTTGTTGATCATTATTCCTTTAATGGAATCTCAAATTAAACTTCTTATCGCAAAAACACCGGGTTATATAGATTGGCTAATGGTTAATCTGGAGCCAACATTACAGGAAACCTTTGGCATCAATATTCCGGCGCTAGAAATAGAACAACTAAAGTCTTCTTTTAGTGAGCAGTTCTCAAATGCAGGAAGTTTCTTTAAGTCTTTGCTGCGAACAGTAACGCACTCAGGGCTGGTAGTCGCAGGTTGGGCGGCAAATCTGTTTTTAATTCCAGTGATCAGCTTTTACCTATTACGTGACTGGGACAGACTGGTCGCTTATATTCATGATTTATTACCCCGTGATATTGAGCCAACCGTAACATTATTAGCTAAAGAATCTGATGATGTGCTAGGTGCCTTTTTACGTGGTCAGATGCTGGTTATGCTGGCTCTGGGAACCATCTACGCCGTAGGCTTGAAAATTGTGGGTCTGGAGTTTTCACTGTTAATTGGAATGTTGGCTGGCTTGCTAAGTTTTATTCCCTATATGGGATTGATTGTCGGCATTGTGGTTGCAGGAATTGCCGTCATGTTGCAAACGCACGATCCTTCCAATTTACTCTGGGTGGGGCTGGTTTTTGTGGCCGCACAAGTGATTGAAGGCACCATTCTTACGCCATTATTGGTTGGAGACCGCATTGGATTACATCCAGTAGCGGTTATATTTTCGGTGCTGGCAGGTGGTCAGTTATTTGGGTTTTTTGGAATATTGCTAGCGCTGCCTGTATTTGCAGTGATAGCGGTGATTTTACGTCATTTTCATAAAACCTATAAGCAAAGTCACCTCTATGGGACTTCTCCCCTTGAAGAAATCGCAGAAAATGACACTGACAAAGTAGCTGAAGATCCCGCCTAAGTCTGAATATGGATTCTCAACAGCTTACACTCAATGTAAATCTGCGCGATGGCTTTTGCTTTGATTCCTACTATGCCGAAGCCGATAGTGAAAATGATGAATTGATACGAGTGTTGCAATCTTTTGTTGCTTCCACTGAGCCACAACAAAATATAATCTGGGGTAATAAACATTCTGGTAAAACGCATTTACTCCAGGCCTGTTGCGCTCAAGAAGCAAAAAAACATGGTACGCTTAGTTATATTCCACTGAAAACACTTAGGCCCTATGGGGTCGAAGTATTAAAAGTACCTAGCCTGTCCCAACTCATCGTGGTTGATGACATTGATACTGTGCTGGCTGATAAAGACTGGGAAATTGCGCTGTTTAATTTGATCAATAATACCCGGGAAGCAGGGCAGCGCTTATTGCTTAGCTCTACTCAAAATCCGCGAAAGCTTGAATGCATACTGCCAGATTTAGCTTCAAGGTTAATCTGGGGAGGTAGTTATCAGGTACACGCGCTTGATGAGAATGATAAACCCAAAGCACTTAAAGCTCGCGCACAACAAAGAGGATTTGAATTGTCTGATCGAGTGATAGACTATTTATTTAAGCGTTATCCTAGGGATATAGAATCAATGATGGAAATACTAAATAAGCTAGATGAAGAAAGTTTAACAAAGAAAACGCTTGTAACCGTACCATTTGTTAAAGAGGTATTAGAGTAATAACTCAACTATTATAAAAAATTAACTTATATTTGAACTATTTAGAACAAAGTTTGACTAAGAGAGCGGGTAGTATATAATACTCACCAGCTTGAAAGTACGTTTTTTATATTTATGCAACACCATCTCGAAGTTCCATCTGTTTAGTACCTCGTCCTGATATTCATAAGTCATAGCAACACCACTTCAGCACCACCCATAAAAATACTCCGTTTTGGAATGCTTTTATGTAATTTAATTTTGAATAATAGGAAAATATTATGTCTACAACTACTGGAACAGTTAAATGGTTTAACGAATCTAAAGGCTTTGGTTTTATCGAGCAAGAGTCTGGCCCTGACGTTTTTGCACATTTCTCTGCAATCACTGGAGACGGCTTCAAGACTTTGAACGAAGGTCAAAAAGTTGAGTTCACTGTTACTGAAGGTCAGAAAGGACCACAGGCAGAGAATATCGTAGCTCTATAATTTTTAATAGCACAGCTTGCACCTATTTGTATAAGAGACTTCGCCAACTCTTCGTTGGAAAAATGATCACTTACCTTTTTTATTAGAAGCTAAGTTCACATTTTCCACCTTGATTTGACAAACCTTAGGCACAATCTGAGCAATTAAAAAATTGTTACTTAAAAAGCGAGACTTCTGTCTCGCTTTTTTGTGGCTGAAAAAACAGCAAGTTACCAAATATCAGCTAAATTAGAGTCACTTTTTCATTTCTGTTAGCATAGATCAATCAATTCAGATAATAAAAATAAAGAGACTCCCAAAGATGGATGAAACACATAATCGACCTGAAAAAGTTAACCGGGCAATATTTTTATCCTATCTAGCGATAGGCATTAGTGCTCTGTTTATTATCCTGCAAATGTTCGTTAATGATGAAACCAGTCTAACCGTACAATTTTTATCGCTGTTCTTTCCTTCTTGGTTAATAGCTTACTCTACTTTTTTAGCGATTGCTTACCTGTTGTTTTTGGGTGTGATTTATCTGACAGGTCAGGGACATAACTGGGCTAGAATAATCTTGTTGTTATTATTGATCGTTGATACATTATTTTTTCTCTCCAGTCCCTTTGATATTTTCCTCTATCCCGTTCTGACTCTATTGGATTTGGCTTCAATTGTTCTGCAAATAGTCGCTATTGTTTATCTATTTCAAGCTGAGTCATCTTGCTGGTTCAGTCAATTCAATAGGCAGCAAGATATTAAATCCACTTGAAATATTGAATAAATACCCCTATAAACTAATGTAGTTATAATCATTATTTTGGAGTGGGCATTATTATGGATACAAAATCATTTTTAGATGAATTACTAAAAACAGGTAAAGACCTCGCCAGTAAAGGACAAGAAATCGCTGAAGAAAAATTAAAAATGCCCAAAGAAGGTGATAGCCGAGATGCCACTCTGGATGGTATGAAAAAAGGTGCAATGGCTGCGGGGGTTTTGGCCTTATTGCTAGGAACGGGGGCAGGGCGACGTGTAACTGGTTCAGCCTTAAAAATTGGCAGTCTTGCCGCAATTGGTGGTATTGGCTGGAAAGCTTATCAAAACTGGATCAATGAAAGGGAAGTGGCTGATCAGGAAGTAAAGGATGTGGCCGCTGATGCTAAAGTAGTATCTTTTGACAAACTCACTGAAGAAGAAGCAAACGAACGCAGCCAGATTCTATTGCGCGCCATGATAGCAGCTGCTAAAGCAGACGGTCATGTTAACAACAAAGAAATCACTGCCATCGAAGAGCAAATTGAGAAACTGGGTTTAGGTGATGAAATTGCAAGCCTGCTTCAAGAAGAAATTGGCAAACCACTGGATGTAAAGGAAGTGGCAGCACTTGCAGAAAATCAGGCTATGGCCGCTGAGATATATCTTGTTTCGGCAGTGGTTACTGATAAAGAAAACTCGATGGAACGCGAATACCTTGATACCCTGGCTAGAACCATGCAATTACCGGATGCTCTAGTCTCTCAGTTACAGGCTGTTAAAGAAGATGAGTTGGCCTGATAGTAAAAACTGGGGGGGTGCCATGCTTCGACTACGCTCAGCACAAGTGAGGCTGTGGAAGTATTCTTTTATGCTTTTCATTTATAATAAAATCCTTAAAAGTTCACAATCGTCATATGAATCTTCATCAAAAACACAAGCTTACAAAGGTTATAAACGCTGCTGGTCCATTCACCCCAGTTGGAGTATCTCGATCATCTAAAAATGTTAGTGAAAGTGTAGCTACGGCTCTGTCTGAGTATTTTATTATTGATGAGCTACTAGATGTAGCGAATAATGCACTTTGCAACTTAACAAATGCAGAGTCAGGGACAATCACTCACTGTACTGCATCATCTATTACTCTCGCCGTTGCAGCAACTATGACAGGGTGTAATCAGGATAAAATTTCAGCTTTACCAAGTATAAATAATATGCCAAATAGAGTTATTCTTCCTGTAGGGCATTCTATTAACTATGGTCACTCTATTCTTCAAGCTATAAAACTTTCGGGGGCTCAGCCAGTTTTGGTAGGTTCTGAACTGCAATGTAGTCTTAGTGATATAGAAAAAGAGCTATCAAATAAGAAAACAGCTTGTTTATTGCTAGTTACTTCTCGACTTACCAAAGGTGTTTTAGTCGATCTTTTTAATGCAGTTAAGATTGCTCATCAACATAATATCCCAGTAATTATTGATGCTGCCGCACAAGATATGAGAATAGATGAACTTCTATCAACAAAGGCAGACTTGGTTTTAATCAGTGCTCAAAAATACCTGGCTTCTCCAACGACAGGTGTAGTTATTGGGGATAAAGAATTGGTAAAAGCTGTTAGAGATCAAGGTAAAGGAATTGGGCGGACGATGAAAGTCACTAAGGAATCAATATGTGGAGTTTTAGCTGCCATTGAAGATAGAACTAATTCTGATAGTAAAGAGTGGACTCATAAACAAAATAAAAAGATTAGTAACTTTATTCAAAGTATCGATAATTTACCGGGCATTATTGTAAAAGCAGTACCAGATAGTTCAGGAATGCCTTTTTCAAGGGTTCATTTAATAGTTGATCCAATAATTTCAAAGATAGATGCAACAGAGTTAGCAAAACAGCTTAAAAATAACACCCCATCTATTTGGGTAATCGAATCTATGGCCCTAGAAAACCAGCTTGTTTTAGAGCTTGTATTCCTTACAAAAGAAGAGCTTCAAACTATTAAAACCTGCCTTAAGGAGAACCTGATTAAGTAGATTAGATTTAAGCGCAGAAAAAACTGTCGCTATTTTTCATGAAGTGAGCTGGAATGGTTGCCCCCTTGTAGCGATCTTCGTGGAAAATAGCGGCAGTTTTAGCAAGCTTAAAATGATTGGACTTGATCAGAATCTCCTTAAAGATATTATAGATAGAACAAACTCCAACACGTGACCAAATATCCAATTGGTATGGAAAATAAAAAAAGAAGCAAGGCATAGATATAAATTTACACAAAAACATAATGAACCGCTGATCCCAAAAACCCGGGGGGGTGCCAAGCATCCCTTAGTAGTGAGTCGTATGCTATTTTTTTATCTTACCAAACAGCGATATTTTCCAGAAGATCGCCGCAATAGAATCATCAGTCATTTACTAATAATCTAGGCTATCCTTCATATAATGAATACAGAGCAGAGCACTACATGAGCACAACCGTTACCATATTGGTTCTCGTCGCGGCTCTATTTCACGCGTTATGGAATGCTTTCGTAAAAAAAGGTTCTGACCCGCTAGTTTCGATTGCGGGTATTGCGCTGGCCTGTGGCTTCTTTTCAGCACTATTAATTCCATTTGTTGGTTTCCCAAATGTCGATATGTGGCCGATTATTATCGTTTCCATCTGTATTCACACGATTTATATGATTGCCCTTAGTCAGGCCTATCGCTATGGTGATTTTTCACTGGCCTATCCCATTGCGCGTGGTACAGCTCCGGCTATTGTGGTTGTGGTTTCATTGCTATTTCTGAATGAAAGTTTTGATATTGGGCAGTTAATTTCTATTGGTGGCATTCTTTTTGGAATCTTCCTGTTTGCTTTGCGTCGCTTTGGTGATGTTATTGCGGATAAACGCAGCCTTGCTTATGCCCTGATCACAGCCGTCTTGATTGCAGCTTATACCTTGCTGGATGGCTACGGCGCGCGGCGCGCCTCCAGCGCACTTAATTATGTTGCCTGGACGCTTTCATTACAGGCTTTTCCGATCTTCTTATATATGCTGTATAGAAATGGCAATGAGGGTGTGCTGGCATTGAAAAAAAATGCCATAAGCACTATCGGAGGTGGTTTTATGGCACTCACAGGCTATGGCATTGTGTTATGGGCAATGACTCAGGCACCTATCGCTTTGGTGGCTACTTTGCGTGAAACATCAATAATAATCGCTGCGCTCATTGGCATGTTCTGGATGAAAGAACCCGGAGGCTGGCGGCGTATAGCAGCAGCCATTATTATTTTTATGAGCGTTGTTTATTTAAAAGTTCATTAATCTGTATCTAGTGACGTTATTGTGTCCATCAAAGGCGTTTCTCATGAAATAAATAGAGAAAGAAAGCACTACAGTTCAAGCTGTTACTAGTTCAAACGTTAACAGGAGAAAGAATAATGCCCGCAGCCAAACAAAAACAGGTTTTGTCCGATATTGAAATTGCACGTAAAGCAAAAATGCGACCCATTCAGGAGATTGCAGATAAGCTCGGCATTGATAGTGAGCATATTTTTAATTATGGTAAACATCGCGCTAAAATCAGCCGTGACTATCTCGAAACGCTCAATGGTCGCCCGAATGGCAAGTTGATTCTAGTTGCAGGCATTACACCAACCGCCTCTGGGGAAGGCAAGACGACGACTTCGGTTGGTTTGGGTGATGGCATGAATCGCCTCGGCAAAAAAGTTGCGATCTGTTTACGCGAACCTTCGCTTGGCCCCTGTTTTGGTATGAAAGGCGGTGCCGCAGGTGGTGGCTATGCGCAGGTTGTTCCCATGGAAGAAATCAATCTTCATTTTAATGGTGATTTTCATGCCATCGGTGCAGCTCATAACCTGCTTTCTGCAATGCTGGATAATCATATTTACTGGGGAAATGAACTCGGTATAGACGCGCGTAAAGTCAGCTGGGGCAGGGTCATGGATATGAACGATCGTGCTTTGCGCCAGATTACGAATGGTCTCGGTGGAATATTCAATGGCTTTCCTAGAACAGACCGATTTGATATTACGGTGGCATCTGAAGTCATGGCAATTTTCTGTTTAGCTAATGATCTACAGGATTTACAAGAGCGGTTGGGCGACATTATTGTCGGCACAACCCGCGATGGTGAAGAAATATATGCGCGTGACATAAAAGCCGTGGGCGCAATGACTGCCTTGCTAAAAGATGCGATTCAACCCAATCTGGTTCAAACCATGGAGGGCACGCCTTGTCTTATTCACGGTGGTCCATTTGCTAATATCGCACATGGCTGTAATTCAGTTATCGCCACAAAAACAGCACTCAAGCATGCTGATTATGTGATAACTGAGGCTGGTTTTGGTGCGGATCTGGGGGCTGAAAAATTCTTTGATATTAAAATGCGAAAGTCTGGTTTAAAACCTGATGCTGCGATTATCGTGGCAACTATTCGAGCCTTGAAACAACACGGCGGGGTTGAAACGCAAGATCTAGTTAAAGAGAATCTTGAGGCACTAGAAGCAGGCTTTTCTAATTTAAAACGGCATGTCATGAATACCCGCAAGTTTGGTGTTCCGGTGATGGTAGCACTAAATCGTTTCACTGATGATACTGCTGCTGAACGAAAGCTGCTTCTGGAATTATGTGAGAAAACAGATATTAAGGCAGTTGAATCTGATCACTGGGCAAAGGGCGGAAAGGGTAGTGAAGCACTCAGTCAGGCGGTGATTGAAATGCTGGATAAAGAGCCAGCCAATTTTGAATATTTATATAATGCGCAACTCTCATTATGGGGGAAAACACGCACCATTGCGCAAGAGCTTTATGGCGCAGAGGATATTATTGCTGATCAAAAAGTACGCAATCAATTTTCATTACTTGAGAAATCGCATGGAGATTTACCCATTTGTATTGCTAAAACACCCTTGTCATTTAGTACCGACCCATTATTAAAAGGCGCACCCAGTGGACATGTAGTGCCAATTAGAGAAGTAAGATTATCCAATGGTGCGGGCTTTGTGGTGGTTATTTGTGGTGATGTTATGACCATGCCAGGTTTGCCACGAAAACCGGCAGCTGAGGGAATTTATGTAAATCAAGATGGACTAATTGAGGGATTATTTTAATTGTGACAATCGCGCATGGCTGAGATAATCTGCTAACTAATTTAATTCCCCCATTTTAATTGGAGCACCAATTTTGAGCAAAATAATCAGCGGCACAGAGTTTTCGGCAAAGCTAAGAGGCGAGATTAAACGCAAGGTTGCGCTCCTAAAAGAACAGCATTCAATCGTTCCCGGTCTGGCAGTTGTGCTGGTGGGAGAAGACCCAGCAAGTCAAATTTATGTGCGCAATAAGGGTGTGCAGACCAAAGAAGCAGGGATGAATTCATATGAGCATAAATTGCCAGATGATACTAGCGAGGATGCCTTGCTGACATTATTAAATGAGCTTAATAATGACCCAGCAATACACGGTATTCTGGTGCAATTACCCTTGCCAAAGCATATGAATGAACATGCCGTTATCAATGCTATCGCGGTTGAAAAAGATGTTGATGGTTTTCATTTAACCAATGTCGGATTATTGGCAACAGGTTCTAATGATGGCATTGTACCCTGTACACCACTGGGTTCGATGATGATGTTAAAAGACCATGTGGGTGATTTATCCGGTAAAAAAGCGATTGTGGTTGGGCGCTCAAATATTGTGGGAAAACCAATGGCAGCATTATTACTTAAAGAAAGTTGCACCGTGACTATCGCCCATTCACGTACCCAGGATTTAGCCGATGAATGACCTACAGCAGATATTCTGGTAGCTGCTGTAGGTCAGCCAGAAATGATTAAGGGTGACTGGATCAAACCTGGCGCAACCATTATTGACGTGGGTATTAATCGCATTGAAAAAGAAGATGGCGGAACAAAGCTGGTCGGTGATGTTGAATTTTCCAGTGCCAGTGAGGTTGCTGGCGCAATCACGCCAGTTCCCGGTGGTGTTGGCCCCATGACCATAGCTTGTTTATTACATAATGCGCTGCAACAGGCATGTCGAATTAATAGTGTTGATGTTCCAGAATAACTGGGAAAAAGTGTAAAAATAGTTAAACTTGTGCTGAGCGGAGTCGAAGCATGGCACCCCCCCTGGTTTTTAGCATCAGAGCTTGCAGCAGATACGTTTTTGTGAAAATGAGACCAAAAAAGAGAGCAAAATGAAAGTATTAGTAGCAGTTAAAAGAGTTGTTGATTTTAATGTTCGAATCCGGGTTAAGTTAGACGGCTCTGGAGTCGATACCGACAATGTAGTGATGTCGATGAATCCCTTTGATGAGAATGCACTGGAAGAAGCGCTACGTATGAAACAGGCTGGAATCGCTTCTGAAATTATTGCGGTGAGTGTGGGAGGCGATGAATCACAAGATACCTTGCGTAAAGCGCTGGCAATGGGTGCTGATAGGGCGGTGCTAATTAAGTCGGACGAGTTACCGGAACCACTAGGTATTGCTAAGCTACTCACAAAGATAGTAGAGCAGGAATCTCCTGAAGTGGTAATTCTGGGTAAACAAACGATTGATGATGATTCTAATCAAACTGGACAAATGCTGGCGGCATTGCTGAATTGGCCACAGGGAACTTTTGCTTCCAAAGCTGTTTTTGCAGGGAATAGTGAAGGTGATAAATTAAACCTGACACGTGAGACAGATGCGGGATTGGAAACTTTGCAAATCACTTTGCCTGCGGTGATTACTACCGATCTGCGTTTAAATGAGCCACGTTTGCCGAAGCTACCCGATATTATGAAAGCCAAGAAAAAGCCGATAGATGTTATTGAGGCAGACTCTTTAGGTGTTGATCTTGCGAACCGTTTAAAAGTTCTGAAAGTTAGCTCTCCACCAGAGCGCGAACCGGGCGTTATTGTAGCCAATGCGGCGGAGTTAATTGATAAACTAAAAAATGAAGCGGGGGTGTTGTAATGAGCATTCTAGTTATAGCAGAACACGATAACGCATCATTAAATCCGAATACCTTAAATACATTATCTGCTGCTTCAAAAATAGATGATGATTTGCACCTGCTAATTGCAGGAAATAATGCTAATAGCGTGGTGCAAGAAGCGCAATCAATTGCAGGCGTTAGCAAAGTACTTTCCGCAAATCATGAATCTCTTGCGGATGGACTTGCAGAAAATATCGCATGGCTGGTCAAGGGGCTGGCATCAAACTATAGCCACATCCTGGCACCTGCGTCGAATTACGGTAAAAACTTTATGCCGCGTGTGGCAGCGATGCTGGATGTAATGCAGGTTTCCGATATTATTGAAGTGGTTTCAGATGATACCTTCGTGCGTCCCATCTACGCAGGTAACGCACTGATTACAGTACAAAGCTCAGATACAATCAAGTTGATTACAGTACGCAGTACGGCATTTGATGCGCTTGCAGCCGAGGGAGGTTCAGCGAGTGTTGAAGAAGTAGAATTTGATCAAGCTTTTGACCGAGTTGAATTTGTTAGCCGTGATGTCACCGTTTCTGAACGAGCTGATTTAAGCACCGCACGAATTGTGGTGTCAGGTGGACGAGGAGTGGGTAGCCAAGAAGATTTCTCATTGATTGAATCACTCGCGGAAAAACTAGGTGCCGCCGTTGGTGCTTCTCGTGCGGCAGTGGATTCAGGCTACGCACCTAATGATTTTCAAGTAGGTCAAACCGGAAAAGTAGTGGCACCGGATATTTATATCGCAGTGGGTATTTCGGGTGCCATTCAGCATCAAGCCGGCATGCGCGAAAGCAAGGTAATTGTTGCCATTAACAAAGATGCCGAAGCACCGATTTTTCAAATCGCAGACTATGGCATTGTGGATGATCTATTTGATGTGGTTCCGCAGTTGATTGAGGTTTTGTAGTCTTGCCCTGTGGGGCTTTTCCAGAAGAAGTGCTCTATTATTAGAGTTGCCCTTTAGAATATGACTCACTTTCGATATCACAAATTTGAACCGTGATTGTAAGCGAAGATAATTCTAATATTTTAAGCTCATTCAATATTTTTTCTGATAAATCAGCTTTTTGTTCAAGTGTACGCCCTGACATTATTCTTGCCGTTACATGGATGAAAGCATTGTCGCTTGTTCCTGTTTTATAATGTGAATAATCGCGAGCTCTCGTTTTGATATGGCTTTCATCAAACAGCATTGAAGCTACAGCACCTGCATGTACGGCCTGTATGAGCACTAAAGGCTTGATGGAATCTTCTAGCTCTTTTGAATATTCGATAATACAATGTGGCACGGTAGGTTCCTTTAAACTATTTTGTTATACGGTTTTGTGTATTATATGTGATGAGTCTCAACAGTATCGTAAGAAATCAGACTTCCATATTTGATTTTAGAAAAATACGGGTAGTTGTATATAATTTTAATACCCAAGGAGTCTCAATTTAGAATGGAACATTTATTTGTTTACGGCACACTTGTACTCCAGCAACAAAGGTTTGATGAGGACAGAGCAATCCAAAACGTTCAAGATAAGGCGCAGGTTGCAGGCAATGGTCATTCCCTTGCCAAGACCTGCAACGCGGTATTGAGCGTTTTGGTTTGCTCCCTTCGGGCGAGCCAGAAAGCAGTCATCCACGTTGTTGCGTTTCTTGTGAAGGGAGTGTGACCATTCCCTTCAAAACGCGCCTAGTGGCTAACTGCTTTCTGACTCGCTGTACCCATCAAACCTTTGTTGTTGGAGTACTACACCAGGTCGAGCTAACCATAAGATTATGGAAAGTATTCCTGGGTCATGGCAAGCGGCAACGTTAAGAGGGACTTTGATTGAGGAAGGTTGGGGCGTAGCCATGGATTGCCCTGGAGTTATCCCTACAGAAGATGGGGAGTTGGTTGAAGGTTTTGTATTTTCATCAGCATATTTGGAAGATCATTGGGCAAGGCTCGATGAATTTGAAGGAGAAGGCTATAAGCGTGTGTCTGTTACAGTCCAAATCAAAGAAGCTGAAAATGTAGAAGCCTATGTTTATGCACTTAATCGTGATGAGTAAAAGAACAAAATATAATAATCAATAGCGGACTTATCGGGAGGGAGAATCTTGGCATATTTAATATTTATAGAAAAAGAAAATGAAGATATTAGTCTGGAAGATTGGAAAACGGCAGTTTCATCAATTGATGGCATTAAACTTGATTCTGAGCCAGTGGTTGCTGTCAATCCAACAACCAATGAAACGATTTCAATCGCTGGCACAGAGGGCGATGTATCAGTACTTTTTAAAATGGGTTGTTTTTTAGGTTTTCGGGCTAAAAAAGAATGGAAAAAAACAATTTATTTTCAAAATGGTCGAGCCCAATTTAATGCGACTAAGGGCATTGAAGAATCAAATGACCCCGTACATATTGCAGTCTCAAAATTAGCCAAATTATTATCTGCAAAAATCCGCGGTGAATCAGGTGAAGAGTATTTGTGGTAATGGCTGTGCATTGTTGTTCCAGCCATAATATAAGGAAACAAAACAAATATCCGCACTACAGTGTTTGTTAATAACCCTTCTCTCTACTAGTACAAATGTACTATATACAGTTTTAAATATCGGTTTTACTCTCAAATGGTAAATATTAATACATTTGTGATGTACTCAAAAAGTAAAAACTCTCTCTATATTTGTAACTATTTTACAGTGTTAATTTTATTAGCACATATTCCATACCTACTCTGATTAAACAATAATTACCGTTTCTTTAAATTGCTGGTTTTTTATCAAAAGGGAAAAATTAAATGAAAAAAATTAATGCTCAAACTAACATAAGACAAAGACTCTTACTTACCCTATTTCTGGGCTTTTTTGCTTTATCCGTTCCGCATCACGCAAATGCCAAAGGAAGTCCAGTCAATACCTGGTATAAAGTGAAAGCCAAAGGTTATTCAAAAACAGTAAAGGCAAAGAAAATTGTTGTTTCTATTCCAGGGGTTAAATCAAAAGAAAAAAGAATCAAAATTCTTTTAGGTAGTCGTCCTACTTTTGTAAAAGCTACAAAAATTTTTATTACCGCACATGGTTCTGGTTCAAGACCTACTCCTAAGGCACAAGGTTCATCATCAACATCAACTGTAAGTAGTGGTGACGTAACTATTACAACCACGACAACTATTGATGATAAGGGAAATAGTGAAACTAAAACGACAAGGACTCAAGGCTCTAGTAGTGGCGGGGGAAGCACGACAACAACAACAACCACTTCAACTGATTCTAATGGAAATACATCTACATCGACTTCCACTAAATAATTGAGTAGATTCATTAAGGAATCTCTGATTAAATCGATTAGAATTTTGCGCAGAAAAAACTGTCGCTATTTTTCACGAAGTGAGACGTAATAGTCGTTCTATTGCGCCGACCTTCGTGGAAAATATCGGCTGTTTTGACAAGCTAAAAATAATTGGACTTAATCAGAGCTTCCTTAAGTAAGGCAATATAAGTTGACATTGATAAGAAATCAAAAGGTGTAGCTGTGCTGTGGTGATCAATGAAAATCTGCGTAATCTGTGGAGAGAATGCTTTTTAACTTGTGCCTAGCTCATGCAGCACTTACACACGCTAAGTTCTAGTATCGCCTTATCAGGCGAGCTAGTACTAAGCTTTGTATAATGATTCGGCTGTTACTTAAGTTGTTAATCGTTTTAAACGACAAAACGATAAGCTTGCACACGTCGCCAAAAAGACGGCGACATAATTGAGTTGTCCGTTTCAAAAAACGAAACGGCAAGCTCACTAAAAGAATCTTTTCAACGCTCTATATTTTGGTGTTTTAATATCTGGCTGGTTTAAGTGTTCCTTAATCCCCCAACAACCATAAAACTGGCAGGTTCGTGGTGCTGAAAATGCTATGAAAAGTCCACCATTGGTAATTTTGTCCCAGTTATTCAAGAAGTCCACGTAGAATTTTTCCATGGGATAGGCACGGTTTGCGCCGATTAAAAATGGATTTGGGTGATCCCGTGTGGATCGGGTTCCGGGTGCGGTGAGGTGTTGTCCACCTTCATAGGCGATCAGTTTTACACCGTATTTTTTGGCAAGGTCAGCCTGTTGCCCAATCATCTTGTAGACATTATTCATGGAGTAGGGATTCTTTCTGTCGTCTTCTAATAGCTTGAAAACACTGGGTACGCTATTAACGCCACCTAGTGCTTTTTGATGGACAAAGAAATAGGGTGCTATTGCCATTGCATCTACATGTTTGTAGGCGTTTTTATATTCCATTACCACGGGTGCCAGGTGACGATTAGCTGACCATGCGCCCATGACTCGAACCAGTCTTTGGGTGCCACCAAAAACCTGCTCGAAGATTTTAAATATTTCAACCGCGCGTTGCGAATAATATTTATGCCCCGCCTGATTGGGGTCGGGATCAAGCTTTAGTTTGTGTCCCATTTGTTTGGTGTAATGGGTTTGCATAAAAGCGGTATTCCAGGTTTCATTGGTGTATTCGATATAGGCTTTTAAATTAGGACGTAGATGGCGTTTTAAATAGCTGGCGTATTGCCTTACAAAATTATCATCGGCAGCGTGTGGGATATTGAACCAGGCATCTTTATTCAGGATATTTGCGAGTTTCACCATAATCTCCAGAGGGGCACCGCGAGTGCCTTCATGCCCCGCCCAGGTAGCTTTGCTGATCTGGTTCATTTGATTGAAGTGGCGCATCGGGTTGCGGGTGATGCCTGAAATATTCATCATACGAATGACTTTAAAGTCTTTCATAAAATTCAGATAATCTGGATTAAAAACGATCTGCTTATGGTATTTCTCAAAAGATTGATAATTCCCGCGACACTGATTGGCAGCATTGACCCGTTTGAAAGGGTTATTGGCACAGATTCCACCAGGCATAAGCACCCGAATATTACGTAAATAATTACGTGGTTCTGAGCGCTTTATAAGTAGCGCAACTTGAATAAATTTATCTTTACCAGCGCGAATATCAATAATATCTTTGCCTGGTGATGAATGCACGATTTTCGCATCGCCTTCATAGGCTAGCTGGCCTTCACCATCATAAAGCACCGTATAGTGACCTTCAGGCAGTGTTCCGGCGGGCAACCAGTGGATCATATAACTGCCTGCCTTTCCGCCTTTTAGATCACGCGGCCAGCCGTCTTTATCAAAGACTACATGGCCATGGGTGAGTTTTTTGGCATCTTTAAATGGCATTGCCATTTTAAAAACATTAACAAAAGGAGCGCCAGAGTCCACATGCATGATTTCATTGGTATTCATGCCGACCTGTAGTTTTGCCTGAGCTGTTGTCGTTAGCAGAAGTAACAACAAGCTGATAAATATTGTTTGCGCAGTTTGTACTGTTTTCATGATTTCCCCTGATGTCAAAAACCGGGGGGGGTGCCATATCCCCCTAACTATCTGTTCTTATTCTGTCAAAAAAGTTTCTTTATCTATTAACTTTTTATTTTTTAGCTTGTTACTTTTTTTTCTTACTGATTTTATTCGAATTTTTATGCGGATTTTTTTTCTTTTGTCGAAACATTTGTGAAGGTGATAATTTAGCACGTTTATCGCCTTTGCCTTCAAAAGGGTTATCGCCAGTTTTGAATTCTAATTTAACCTGAGTGCCTTTAAGCTTAAGTGTCTCCCTAAAGTAATTCATCAAGTAACGCTTATAACTACCGGGAATACGTTTGGTTTGATTGCCGTGGATAATGACTGTAAACGGATTGCTACCACCCTGATGTGCATAGCGTAATTTAATACGACGCGAGGCAACCACGGGTAATTGATGGGCATCTACGGCGGTTTGCAGCATGCGTGTCATGCGTGAGGTGGAAACATCCAGCATTGCAGACTCATAAGCCTCATGCACAGATTTATATAAATGACCCACACCGGTGCCATGTAATGCTGAAATAAAGTGTTTGTCGGCAAAATCCAGAAACGGTAATTTGACCTCAAGCTTTACCTTGATTTGATCTCTTTGATATTCATCCAGCCCGTCCCACTTATTAATAGCAATCACCAGTGAGCGACCAGCATCCAGAACAAGGCCAAGTAAATGTGCATCCTGATCTGTTATGGTTTCGTGCGCATCCAGTAGCATGATGACTACGTGGGAATGTTCAATCGCCGCAAGCGTTTTGATAATGCTAAAGGTTTCAATCGCTTCTTTTACCTTGGCACGACGACGCACTCCGGCGGTATCGATCAATGTGTATTTTTGCCCGTCACGCTCAAAAGGCACATAAATGCTGTCTCTGGTGGTGCCGGGTTTATCAAAAGCCACCACACGGTCTTCACCCATAATGCGGTTTATTAGCGTTGATTTACCAACATTGGGTCTGCCCACAAAAGCAATGCGAATACTGTCGGCATGTTCCTCTGGAATCTGTTCCTCATCTTCAACGGGAAAGTTTTCCAGTAACTGGTTGATCATCTGGGTGACACCACGACCATGTGACGCAGCAATGGCGAAAACATCCTTGAAACCCAGTTGATAAAAATCAGCCATTGCCTGATGGGGATCAACCGCATCGGTTTTATTCACCACCAAGTAAACCGATTTACCAGCACGTCTTAAACGGTCAGCAACCAGATGATCCGCATTGGTCAGGCCGTCTTTGGCATCCACCATAAATAGAACAGTATTAGCTTCATCCACCGCAAGCCAGGTTTGGTTTGCCATATATTCATCGATGCCAACATCTTCACCACTTAAACCGCCCGTATCGATAACCAGATAATCGCGTTCACCCAACACACCTTGCCCGTATTTGCGGTCACGCGTCAGCCCCGGGAAATCAGCCACCAGCGCATCTCGCGACTTGGTAAGGCGATTAAATAAAGTGGATTTTCCGACATTAGGACGGCCGACTAGGGCAAATACTGGTTTCATAGTTCATATCTGGATTTGTTAGCCGGACAAGGATAACAAATTGTGATTTATTCGTCATATCTTTCGTGCATAGGTCGCTGATGCTAAAAACCCGGGGGGGTGCCAATTCACTTTTCTGTCAACAGCCATACTCTTACAAAGGCTTCAGTGAGATAGAAATCATTAATTAAATTGACTATGATTAAACATATGAATAGTTTTAATCACCATCTCATCGATTTCTCATGTTTGGTTTAAAAAGTTTTAGGTCAGAATTACTTTTTTTGATTATTGGGCTTTTTAGCTTGGTATTGGCTTCTGTGTTTTTTGCGGTTAATCAGGCTAATCAGAGTAATGCCCGTACACATTTAGAAGAAACCTTAAGTATTACTTCTTTTGCTTTTCAGCGTGATCTTGATGCGCGTAATAATGTATTGATTGAAAAAGGGCGTTTATTGTCTGCTGATTTCGCATTTAAGGAGGCGGTGGTAACCGAGGATCACGAGACCATTCTTTCTGCACTGGAGAATCATCGCATGCGTGTTGGCGCTAGTGTGATGATGTTGGCGACTATGGATGGGGAGGTGATTGCGGATACATTGCACACTGATCATTCTGGTAATAGTTGGTCACTTACAAGGCTCCAGGAAAATGCAGAAGAGACTGATACGGGGGAAGCAAATGGTATTCAATTACTGGATGGCAAACCTTATCAATTAGTGATTTTGCCCCTATTTACCCCTGAACCAAGCGCCTGGATTGCGATTGGATTCCAAATTAAAGATGCTTTTAGCCAGCAACTGGCTGAACAGACCCACTCTCAAGTCAGCTTATTGTATAGCCATGATTTTACTGATAATGCGGATGCTGCTTGGTTGGCTTTGTCTTCAACACTGCATGCCTCAGAGCAAAAAGATTTATTAAATCATCTGCAACGCAGAGGTAAATCCTATTTAACTGAGTCCAATAATGTTGAAGATATTTCATTGGGTAAGAGTGCTTTTTTATCACGTGTTCTAATGATTCAAGGAGATGGTGAAGGGCATACGATAGCGGTCTTACAACGCTCCCTCAGTAAGGTACTGGAGCCTTTTATGAGGTTGCGCAATATCATGCTGGTGTTGTTTGCTTTGGGTTTGATGTTTGCTGTTTTTGGCGTTTTTTATATTGCACGGAGTTTGAGTCAGCCGCTTGAGTCGCTGACCAATACGGTAAAACGAATTGATGATGGGGATTATCAGCAGACGGATATTTTAGAGCGTAAAGATGAAATAGGGACTTTGTCCATCGCGGTTAACCGTATGAGTCAGGGGCTTAAAGAGCGTGATCAGGTACGAAATTTATTAGGAAAGGTGGTTTCACCTGAAATTGCCACTGAATTGCTCAGTAAGGATATTGATTTAGGTGGAGAGAAAAGAGACGCAACTATTCTATTCAGTGATATTCGAAAGTTTACCGGGTATTGTGAAAAGCGTGATCCAAAAGAGATTCTAAAATTATTGAATCGTTATCTTGCTGGCATGACCGAGGCGGTTGAGTCGCATAAAGGTGTTATCGATAAATATATTGGTGATGCCATTATGGCTTTATTTGGAGTGCCCGTAGAATTAGATAATGCAGCTGAGCAGTCCGTTGAAGCTGCATTGGCAATGATAGAAGCTTTAGAGGTTTTAAATGCTGAATTAGTAAATGAAAAACTTGATCCGATTCAAATGGGCATTGGGATTAATACCGGCACCGTTGTCGCTGGAAATATGGGTTCTGTGAATCGCTTAAATTATACGGTGATTGGTGATTGTGTAAATTTAGCTTCACGCCTGGAAGGGTTAACTAAATTTTTAGGTGTGCCACTAATTGTGAGTGAGTCCACTGCAGCAGCCTGTAACCAAATGCACTTTCGTGATCTTGGTCGTGTACAGGTTAAGGGTAAGGAACAGGGTATTGGTATTTTTGAGCCTCTTTCTACGAATGCTTTGTCAGATAATGAAAAACAATTTTTGAGTCAGCATAACCTGGCTATTAAGTGTTTTCGAGAACAGAAATGGCTGCGTTCCAAAGAGATTTTTGAAGACTTGATAGCGTGTCAGGGTCAAAACAAAACAGCTGATAAACAATTAATCTATCAGCTCTATCTGGAAAATATTGCTATTTTCTCTCAACATGACCTGGCAGAAAATTGGTCAGGTGAATTAATCTTTACTAAAAAGTAACTTTAAGGAGTCTCTAATTAGAGCCTCCTTAGCACTATCGATAAGCAGAAAAACCACCAGTGGGTGGTCTGAAAGATCGAAATACTTTTTTCTTGTCTTTCATCGTCAGCTTTAAAGTAGGCATATTCCCATTAACCTCAATAAGCTTACCGGCTTGTTTTTTCCAGTTTTTCATACTGGGGTGATAAAGCTTTGCTAGATATTTGCCTTTTGGAAGGTTGTTAACTTTGGCACTGCCTGCTTTATCCGTTAACGAATAATATGGTGTTTCACTAACAAAAATAAATGCGTTCATCCAGTCATGTATATTGCAGCCTAAGGGTACTACACCCGCTGTATTAAACTGAACAGGTTCCGGCTCAATATCTTTATAGAGTGGAATCTGGAATGATTTAGGTTTCGAAAATGAATAAACGTGATGTCGAATCTTATCACTATTTGGAAAACGTACTGTTGTGCCTTTTTGTATCGCTGTTATAAAGGGAATAAACTCTTTATCTCGTTGATCTATTACAATATCTACAGGCTTTTTAGCCATGGGATGGTTGGACTGTGGCTCAAGAAAGACGACGACTTGTTCTTGTTTTTTCCCTTTGGAATCTGTTACAACTATATTGATGTGATCAGCGTAGCTAATCGATAGCTGGGCTAAAAAACAAATAGTTATGCTGGCCTTTAGATGATTATTCAAATATTTTTTAATGTTTTTCATTCTAACCCCCTATTGGCTGTACATTAGTGAGATATTCCAAAGTGATGTGTCATATTCCAACACATCCGCTTTGCCTTCTCTTTTTTCATAAGATACATTCAATGAAGAATGTCTGCCAAGCGCGTAACTATATTGCACTCTTGCTGAATTGCTTGAGCCATCTAGGCGGTATACACAGCCTCCGAAGACTTCGTCTCCCGTTATTGCTTTTACATCCTCAACATCAAGCACTATGCCAACGTTTCCTGTGGTACAGGCAGAATCAAATTCACCGTCACGATGGGTGAGACTAGCAGAAATCTGGGAGCGCTGATCAAGCAGGTAATCAACATTCATAGAAATGCTTTTATTTTCAATATCAAATACTTCAGATGACTTTCCTTCAACAATGACCTGACCCGCTCCTCCATCCCTATGATTATAATTTAGACCTATTTGGCCTGACAGTCTTTCTGTGAACCTTTTGCCAGCACCAAGCCCCACACCTTGTAGTTTGCTATCACGTATATCTAGTTCTGCATCCTTGCGTCCTAATGAAATATTTCCACGCATCCAGGGCTTCTTTGGACCAATACCAAATTTATGTATGACAGTTGCATTACCAATAAGATCTAAAGAATCGAGCTTGTTAAATTCATCATGAATATCTGCAGTTAGGTCAAGGGAGAACCTTAGTCTAGTAAGATCATTTGCCTGATAAAATCGACCAAAAGTATAGGCTGGTGTGATATAACTATCGGTCTCTTCATCGGAGGGAAATGATGACTGGTTTAAGTTGTCATTATAGGTAAATCCAACAGATGCATCGTTGATATATTCGACCCATTCGGCATGAGCGCTAGATATAGATAATAAAAAAATCAACGATAAACTTAATGCCGTATTTGCAATAAATGAGGGGAAAACAGCTGTCTCCCTTATTTTTCCAGATTTTATGTCACAGATGCTCGACAGAATTTTAGGTAAATTCCTTTTCATTAGTCTCTCTCCCAATAAACTAATTTTATATAAGTATAGAACAGCAAATGGGTTTTATTTTATTTTTGTATATTTTTCTGGTCATATGTCTATTTGAATGTTTTAAATTCCAATTACTAAATGATTGTATAAAGACGGTTGTAATGTGCATAATTTCACTATGGATAATAGACAGACTTTAAAAGAACAACTCAATAAAAATAATAGTGAACTACAAAGCCAGTTTGAATCTGGTGTTGCTATATCAAAACTTTTGCTACAACGAAGCAGGACTATTGATGAAATATTGCAAGGTATGTGGTCAGACTGTTTACTTGCTGCATCTGCTGGCATGTCTTTGATAGCGGTTGGTGGTTATGGTCGGGAGGAGATGCATCCGCAATCTGATGTTGATTTGTTGATTCTGTTAGCGGCTGATCCAACGCCTGATGATGAACAAAAACTTTCTGAATTTGTGACGATGCTTTGGGGTATGGGCTTGGAAATTGGCCATAGTGTGCGAACATTATCCGAATGTTTAGCTGAGGCGAATGAAGATCTGACTATCATTACTAATTTGATTGAATCACGCTTTCTTTGCGGTGAGCTAGCCCTGTTTGAAGCACTCCATGAAAGCATCGCACCTAAAAAAATCTGGAGTAGTGCAAAGTTTTTTACTGCTAAGACTGAAGAGCAAAATAACCGCTATAAACGCTTTGGAGATACAGCTTATAGAGTTGAACCAAATTTAAAAGAGGGTCCTGGTGGATTAAGAGACTTACAAACAATTGGCTGGATTGTGATTCGTGAGTACGGAATTCATTCTTTGAAAAGATTAAGTGAGTCTAAAGATAATGACTTGCTCAATGCGAATGAATATAAAAAACTGATTGAAGCACGTGATTTCCTATGGCAAGTGAGATTTGTTTTGCATCAGTTAACAGGTCGTAAAGAGGATCGCTTACTGTTTGATCATCAACGACATCTTGCGCATAGTTTTGGTTATACCAACGATGAAAATAACGCCTCAATAGAAGCTTTTATGCAGCGTTATTATCGCATGATTAGTGATTTAGAAAGGCTGAATGAAATATTGCTAGGCTTATTACGTGAGCACATTCTTGATACCTCAAGTCTGCCTGTCAAAATTATAAATAAGTACTACATAAGTCAGGGGGATTATTTAGCACTGGTTGATAAAAATATTTTGCAAACTCACCCTCATACAATTCTAGAAGTTTTTAAACTATTACAAATTGTTCCGGAACTTAAAGGTTTTACCCCAGAGACAATTCGTGAGCTGCGCAGAAATCTGTATTTAATTGATGATGTTTTCAGAGAGAATTATCATAATAAACAGATGTTTATCAATATATTGTCTGAGACGCATCGGGTTAATTTTGTTTTACGGAGGATGAATCGCTATGGCATTCTTGCTGCATATATTCCAGCTTTTGCCAATATAGTTGGGCGTATGCAGTACGACTTATTTCATGCTTATACGGTGGATGATCATACTCTTAATGTAGTACGGAATATTCGACGATTGAGTACTGAAAAAGGAGCTGCTGAACTGCCTTTTTGTAGTGAAGTATATAATGGACTTAGATGCCCCATGCTTTTAGTCTTAGCGGGAATCTTTCATGATATCGCCAAGGGCAGGGGGGGGAGTCATTCTGAGCTAGGTGCCATTGATGCTATGGACTTTTGCATTGAACATGATTTGAATGAAAATGATGCGTTTTTGGTTAGCTGGTTAGTCAAACAACATCTGCAATTAAGTACAACGGCGCAACGTATGGATATTAATGACCCCGAAGTTATTAGTAAATTTTCTGGTATCGTTAAGACTAAGGAAAGGCTTGATTATCTCTATCTACTGACGATTTGTGATATTAAAGGAACCAATCCTACTTTATTGAATAGTTGGAAGCATTCGCTGTTAAAAGACCTTTATCATAATACTAAAAAATACTTGCAAGATAATGATAATAAAACCAATGCTGAAATTCTTGAGCGGGATATTAACCTGAAAAAACAAGAAGTAGTTGAGTTATTGAGTGAATCCAGTTTTGATAAAAAAGCTTGTGAAGCATTCTGGAGCCGTTTCGATGATGATTATATATTGAAATACCCAAGTAGTTTATTGGCAAGACATATTAAAGAGATTGGCGCGCAAACTGATGGTAAGAACCGTGTTTATATAGACAAGAGTGAGAATGGGGAAAGCACGGAGCTATTTATTTATACCAAGGATACTCAGGGCTTGTTTGTGAAAATAACTTCAGCTATTGAACAACATCGCCTTGATACGGTTGCAGCAAGTATTACATCGAGTAATGATAATTACGATTTGTATACTTTCTATTTACTCAGTAGTGGGGGTGCATCCTTAGAAAATGAATATGATATTCAAAATTTACTAGATACAATTAATAAAAACCTGCAACAAAATGAATTGTCCTACAATTTTGATCATCATAGAATGCCAAGGCAATTAAAACATTTTGATACACGAACCACAGTAGAATTTACTCAGGATGAAACCCGAAAACAAACTATAGTAACCATCAAAATGGCTGATGGAGCAGGCCTGCTAACGCGTATAGGTGGAGTTTTTAATGAGTTGGGCCTAGTAATTCATGATGCAAAGATAACTACTCTTGGAGAGCTTGCAGAAGATACTTTTCATATTACTCGCCAAAGTGGAAATGCAATTGAGAATAACAACGATCAGCAAAAAATACGTGAGATACTAGAAGAGAAGCTACAGTCTTAATATTCGTAGTTTTAAAGAATCTCTTAAGGAGTACTTAAAGCTACCTTGCTTTAAGTAATAGTCTGATTCAAGAGGTGTACCTAAGAATGAACCATCGTCACCCGCAATATTGTTTTTCTTGTTAGTAGATTCTATTCTAACGCTGTCTAGTTCGCGCCAGAATTGCTTTGAAGTGATATCATAATCAAAGGATATGTGTTGGATGTTATCAGTAGTTTGTTGTCGAGAGTTTGAAAGGCTTTCAAAAGAAAAAATTTGATAACGATTTTTATTGGATTGCTTTGAATTATTCGTTTTTTCGGATAATGAATATGGACTTGATTCATTGATACGAGTACTTGAATAAGGTGATGTAGAAACCTGTTTGCTAACATTATCAACAACAGCTTTTAATTTAAGCGGACTTTGGATAAAGCCTAGGATTGAAAAAAAGCCAAGCACAAAAGTAATCAGTAAAACTGCGTAGAATACACGTGATTCAAGCAGGTCTTTAAATCCTGTAGTGCTATAAACTTCTATATTATCTGTATTTGTGAAAATACTCATTGTAATCTCTCTTTTATTTTTATTTTTTAGCTACTAACGAGAAAATCTCGAAAACGCGCTTTAATGACTCTAAAATATCAAATTACTACCATTTATCAATGATTTTACGCCGAACGGCATGACTCTAGGCTGAATATAGATTAACTAATCAATTATATTGGGATAAGAAATAAAAAATTATAATGAGCATCTGTAAAATTTGATATTTTCTGGTTTTCAGTTTAAGTTATTCATGCTTCAATGCTAAGCTTGACCGATAACAAGAGGGAATTTCAATGAAAGTATCAGAGATAATGACAACAGGTGTTAAAACTGCAAAATCAGATACACCAGTTAAAGATATAGCTAATATCATGTGTTTTAATAAAATCAGTGGACTTCCGATAGTCGATGATAATGATAAAATGGTGGGTATTGTTTCAGAAAAAGATATTCTAAAGAGGATGTTTCCTGACATGCAAACCATTGCTGATGAAGGCCGTCCAAATTTTGAAGAAATGGAAAAAGGCTATGCCGACACATTGCATCTTGTTGCCAGTGATATTATGACAAAGGCCGTATCTTCAGTAACGCCTGACATGCCTATAATGAAGGCTGCTTCAATGATGTGTATTTATAATATTCGACGTATTCCAGTCGCTGAAAACAATGTCATTGTTGGAATTGTCAGCATTGGCGATGTACATAAAGCAATTTTTCAGTCCTGTATGAGCGCCTAATTTTTCTTTTGAAAGGCAGTTAGAATACCTCGCAAAATATTAAGCTCACTTCGGTTTACACCGGTTCGAGAATATAAGCGCCTTAACCGTGGCATTAAATGTCGCGGTTTATCAGGGTCTAAGAAATCCGTTTCAATCAAAACTGTCTCAAGCTGCTTAAAATACCCATCCATTTCAGCTGAACTAACTCGTTCATCTTCTGTTTTGCACACTGCGCTCGCCTCAGCACTTTGTGCCGCAAGACGACATTCGTAACTGAGAATTTGCACGGCTGAAGCAATATTTAATGAACTGTAATCCGGGTTTGTTGGTATATGAACTAGGCTATGACAATGGCTTAGCTCTTCATTTGTTAAGCCGGAACTTTCTCTGCCAAAAACAATGGCCACCTTTCCTGTCTGTGCTTGTTTTACTACGCTCGCACCACAACTTCGTGAATCTTGAGTTTCCCATTGAAGTGTACGATGGTGCCTGGCACTGGTGCCAATCACCAGCCGGCAATCTGCAATGGCCTGTTGTAATGTATCGACAATGGTCGCATTTTCTAAAATATCAGTTGCGCTGGATGCCAATGCGTTTGCCTGATCATCAGGAAAGAATCTGGGTTTGACTAGACAAAGGTCTGACAAGCCCATGACTTTCATGGCGCGCGCAGCTGAACCAATATTACCGGGGTGAGAGGTCTGGATCAGTACAATTCTGATGTTATCTAATATATTATTCATATTGCTGGTTTTCATTTTGTCTTTTCTGTTAGACTCCGCGCCTGATTAGTAAAGCATTAATAGAGGTTTTCTGAAATGCACCCGATGCTCAATATGGCTATTAAAGCCGCCCATGAAGCGGGCGATATTATCGCTCGAAGTGCGGATAGAATCGACCAGTTACAGATTGAAAACAAGGATAAAAATGATTTTGTTTCTGAAATTGATCGATCTGCGGAAAGTACCATTATCGGAATACTTAAAAAAGCCTATCCGGATCATGCTTTTTTAGGAGAAGAAAGTGGCAAGCATGAAGGTGCTACTGATGCTAAGACCCAATATCAATGGATCATTGACCCTCTCGACGGCACTACCAATTTCCTTTATGGCATTCCTCATTATGCGGTTTCCATTGCGCTAAAAAAAGACGGAAAGCTGGATCAAGCGGTTATTTATGACCCCAGCAAAGACGATCTTTTCTATGCCTCACGAGGCGCTGGAGCGTTTTTAAATAAACGCCGTATTCGTGTCTCAAAACGTTTATCTCTAGAAAATGCGCTATTAACAACTGGTGTTCCGTATCGACCTGATCAGGATGAACTAGTTGATCCTTATTTAAAAACCATGAAAGCGTTGATTATCAATACTGCAGGCGTTAGAAGACCCGGAGCGGCCTCTCTTGACCTTGCCTATGTAGCCGCAGGGCGCTATGACGGTTTTTGGGAATTTGGTTTGCACGAATGGGATATCGCAGCTGGTGTATTAATAGTTCAGGAAGCAGGTGGACTGGTAGGTGATCCTAAAGGTGGCGACTCACATCTTAAAAGCGGCGATATCGTAGCTGCCAGCCCTAAAGTGTTTAAGGACATGATTAAACGTCTGCATTCTGTTTTGAAATAAATAGCTTAGGCTTAATTTATGAGGCTAGATAAGGGATCCACTTAACGGCATTGGCACCCCCCCTAGTTTTTAGCATCAGCTATTCCAAAAGTAACAGCTGAATAATTTGGACGTTGATTTGAATAGGCTCTTCTCACGTGAGAGATGGTAAAACTGATATTATTGTATTTATGTGGCTACTGCCCTTCGGCCTCCATTGACAAATAAACCTGAAAGGCATTGCGCCGATTGGCTGCTTCAAAAGCGGGTAGTTTTTTATAGTCCGACCAGTCTATTTGTTTATAAATCTCATCGAAATCAAGCATTTCCTCGATGGCATCTCCCATATTATTTCTTAGAAATGCCAGATATTCTCGAGTAAGTGTAATAGCCTCTGCTGGTTTTTCAGCCGCAGGGCCGTGACCGGGAACCAGCGCCTGAATTTGTATTGATTCCATATCTACCAGAGTTTGCAGCCAATGCTTTGTGTTGTTGCTGCCAATAAAAGGAATGCGACCTTCAAAAATAATGTCTCCTGTATAAAGTACCCGGTCAGTATCAACCAGTAATGTAAGATCACCATCTGAGTGGGCAGAGCCAATAACATTAATCGAAAAATCTACATTACCTACGCTAAATTTTTCACCTTCTGCAAGTATTTTATCGGGCACAATGATTTTCGTATTTTTATTGACCCAAGGGTCAAGTGAAAACCGACGCTCTTCAAGGCGACTGGATGCCGCGTCTGAATCAATATATTCATAAACCCCTTCTGGTGCGATAATTTCTGCGCCTAACTCCTTAAACACTTGAATGCCGTAAATATGATCGGCGTGATAATGGCTAATCACTACTTT